>ERZ791934.175-NODE-175-length-87279-cov-6.115049_pt1 | contig 87279 bp, 101 predicted proteins | sample MGYA00510125_ERZ791934 | MGnify/ENA primary metagenome ERZ791934 (study PRJEB30046, sample SAMN00993240) | human gut metagenome | study: EMG produced TPA metagenomics assembly of the A metagenome-wide association study of gut microbiota in type 2... | reverse complement strand
GCGGAAATCCCAATACATATCAGCGTATGGAAGAAGATATGGATATCAACGCAGGCAGAATTATCACAGGAGAAAAGACAATTGAAGAAGTAGGAGAAGAAGCATTCGCAAAACTCATCAGAACCCTCAGCGGTGAGATGACAAAGAATGAAGCTATCCAGTACATCACATCAATCGATATTCAGTGTCTTGGACCCGTTATCTAATCTGATAATTTCCTATCTAAAAATATATAGGCGTGTATGCGCCAAAATAAAAGACCGGCAGTTCTGCCGGTCTTTTTCTGTTAAAAAATAAGCCGCCATTTATGGCGGCTCTGTGTATAAAATTATTCTTCTTCAGGAGTTTCTTCAGCAGGCTTTTTATTAGCTTCAAAATGCTGTATTATTTCTTCCCTTGCTAAAGAAAGGTGAATTCTGTTAATTCGGTCAGCTTCTTTCCAGTTTCCTGAGAAAAGGTTTTCAACTATATTCTTATGCTCTGTAACTGAGTCGTCAAAACGTCTCTGAGTTGTAAGGGAATAAATTCTGAACTGCTGAGACTGAGAATATATCCTTTTATAGATATCGCTTACGATACTGTTTCCTCCAAGGGTTATTATATACTGGTGGAGGAGGGTATCAGTTTCGATATATCTTGCCAGGTCATTGTTCTCATAATGTTTTATGAGGTCCTGAAGCAGTCCCATAAGGTCCTTTATATTTGAGCTTGTAATGGTTTTAACCGAATTTTTTATGGCATAGCTTTCAAGGAGAATTCTGACTTCGTAAATTTCCTCAATATCCTTCACTGTGAACTCTTTTACGAATACACCCTTATTAGGATACTCTATAGCCAGCCCCTCGTCTACGAGCTGTTTAAGAGCCTCTCTGACAGGGCTTCTGCTTACATTAAGCTGTGCAGCCAGTTCTTTTTCCTGTAGCCAGTGTCCGGGAGGAAAACTTCCGTCACAGATCTCTTTTTTCAGTATCTGATATATTTGATGTTTCATTGTCATTATTGGACGTTTTGCAGGGGGCATTTGAGAAATCTCCTTTATATTTTATAAATCATAAATTGATTATAAGGTTATTTGGCATAAAAGTCAAAAATATTTTCCTTTAAACTAAGTAAAGCTATTGACAATGAAATTCAAGTGTGGTAACATCACATTAAATTCAGTGATCAAAAGTAGTACCTGAGGTACAATGGTTTCAGAGAGCCGACGTTGGTGTGAGTGCGGTACCGGAGTTATCAGAGAATGGATTTGGGAGATGCCTTTACGAAAGTGTTTCGAGTAGTTTAGGACGTATACCTGCGTTAAAGGTTAGGATATGTTGGTATCTGACAGAGGCAGGCGTAAGCCTGTAAAACGAGGTGGCACCACGAGAATATTCGTCCTCGATAAGCATGGCTTATCGAGGTTTTTTTATGCCGCTGACAAGCTGGATGACCGACAGGATATTACATTAAATCAATTAATGAAAAGGAGCGGTTTGAAATGAAAAAGAATTTAAGAAAAGTATTTGCAGTAATGGCAGCGGTAGTTATGACAGCAGGTGTAGCAGCCTGCTCAAGTTCAGCAGAAGAATCTTCAAGCGGTGACTCAGGAGATAAAACAAAAATAGGCATAGTCCAGATGGCTGATAACGGAGCTTTTACAGATATGAGAGAGGGCTTTATAGCACAGATGAATGCCAAAGGATATGATGACAGCAATACAGAATTTATTTATAAAAATGCTCAGGGCGATGCATCAAATCTCAATACTATATGCCAGCAGATGGTATCTGACGGAGTGGATTTAGTTGCTACAATAGCAACTCCTGCAACACAGGCTATGGTAAATATGAAGAGCGATATACCCGTAGTATTTATTTCGGTTTCTGACCCCGTTGGAGCAGGTATCCTTTCAGATATGAATGCACCCGAAAATAATGCCACAGGAACATCAAATGCTATCCCTGTAGAAGATATTTTTGGTCTTGCCGATGAACTTACACCCGGCATTGAAAAATACGGAATCCTTTATACATCAGGTGAAGTAAATGCTGTAAATACAGCAAACAGCGCTAAGGAATATCTTGACGCAGCAGGAATTGGATATGAAGAAATCGTAGTTACAAATTCATCAGAAGTTCAGCAGGCAGCTCAGCAGCTCTGCTCAGAATGTGATGCAATATTTGTTCCTAACGATTCTGTTATCCAGAGTGCAATGCCTGTAGTAACAGCAGCCGCAAGGGAAGCAAAAGTACCTGTATACGGAAGCTCAGCTGTTATGGTAGATGAAGGAGCCTTTGCTACAGTAGCAGTCAGCGATACGGAAATAGGCGCTGCAAGTGCTGATATGGCAGTTGAGATACTCCAGGGAAAAACAGCGGCTGAAGTTCCTTCAGTAGTTGTTCCCGCTACAGCAACAGTTATAAATAAGACAACAATGGAAGCTTTAGGCATTGCCGTTGAAAGCTCAGAAGGAATAACTTTTGTAGAAGATTGATGAAGAATTTTTATGAGGGCGTGCCGTTCATACGGCAGCCCTCTAACGATATTTGATGGAGGTTTGTTATGACACTATTTCTTGGTTCTTTGCAGCTTGGACTGCTGTATGGAATACTTGCCATAGGAATATATATATCTTTCAGGATACTTAATGTACCTGACCTTACAACAGAAGGAAGTTTTACTTTTGGACTTGCCACATCGGCTATGTGTGCCATAGCAGGACACTATGTGATGGGCATAGTACTTTCGATATTTGCGGGAGCGTTGGCAGGAATAATTACCGGAATACTTCAGACTAAATGCCGTATACACCCGATACTTTCAGGAATTATAACAATGAGCGGACTTTATACAGTCAACCTTGCGGTTATGAAAAATGCGGTAAACGTATCACTTATCGGCAAAGACGAGATATTTACCGTTGTTATAAACGCTCTTCAGGGAATGAGCAAAGATTCTGTAAAATGCATAGTTTCTTTTGCCTTTGCAGCAGTCGTATGTATTTTAATTATTATGTTTTTTAAAACCCATCTTGGCCTGTGCATAAGGGCAACCGGTGATAATGAGGCTATGGTATCATCTTCATCAATAAATGTTGATGCTACAAAAATAATATCCCTTGCCATATCCAATGGCTGTGTAGGCCTTTCAGGCGGACTTTTAGCTCAGTATCAGGGATTCGCCGATATCAACTCATCGGTAGGAATCCTCGTTGTAGGCCTTGCATCTGTTATAATCGGAGAGGTCATAATGGGAAAAAGAGGAGTTACTATTGGTATCATATCAGCTGTCATAGGCTCTATAATATACAGATACATAATAGCTCTGGCAACCGCAAGCCATATTTTCCCTGCGTTTGCGCTTAAGCTTGTATCAGCTGTAATAGTTGCAGTAGCGCTTTCGATTCCGGCTATAAAACAGAGTATTGCACTTTCAAAGATAAAAAAGGAGGCGCGTAAAAATGCTTAATATAAAAAATGCTGTTAAAGTATTTTCACCGGGAACTCCGAATGAACATAAGGCTTTAAATAATTTGAGCATTCATCTTGATAAAGGCGAGTTTGTTACCATTGTAGGTTCAAACGGAGCGGGAAAATCCACAATGTTTAATGCTTTATGCGGTAACTTTTTGCTGGACAGCGGAAAAATAGAGGTTGACGGCAAAGACATTACGTTTATGAAAGAGCATAAGAGAGCTGCTTTTATAGGAAGGGTATTTCAGGACCCTATGAAGGGAACGGCTCCAAATATGACAATTGAGGAAAATCTTGCCCTTGCTTACTCAAGAAGCAGAAGCGGCCCCTTTGGAGCAGCTGTCAGAAAACAGGACAAGGAGCTGTTCAGAGAAGCCCTTGCCGAGTTTGGAATGGGACTTGAGGACAGAATGAAAAATAAAGTCGGACTTCTTTCGGGAGGCCAGAGACAGGTAGTAACACTTCTTATGTGTACCCTTGTTACTCCTAAACTGCTTCTTCTTGACGAGCATACTGCTGCCCTTGACCCTGCAACGGCAGAAAAGGTAATGGAAATAACAAATAAAATAGTGGAAAGAAACAACATTACCACTATGATGATAACCCACAATATGAACTCTGCCCTTAAAACCGGAAACAGAACAATTATGATGGATTCCGGAGAAATAATACTTGATGTGTCAGGGGAAGAAAGGGACAAAATGACCCTTGATGACCTGCTTAATCTCTATTCGTTGAAGAAAAAACAGGCATTTGCCAATGATAGAATGCTTCTTAACTAAGGAGTGATATAAATGATAAAACATATAGTTATGTTTCGTTTTACTGATAAAGTAAATGACGGCAATAGGGAAGAAATCAAAAATATCATATCCCAGTCAGCAAAAACAATGGCTGAATCAGGGATAGAAGGGCTAATAAAAATGGAAACTATATTCAATATGGTTGAAGGAATGCCCGATGTGGGACTGTACTGTGAATTTGAAAGTAAAGAAGCATTGGATGCTTATCAGACCCACCCACAGCACGAAAGGCACAAAGCTCTCACAAAGGACTATTGCAAAGACAGGGTAGTATTTGATTGGGAATAAAAGAAACAGGCACGATTCTTTAGGAATCGTGCCTTATTTTTATTCGGTATCTTCTTTGACGGATAATTCAACGCCCAGCTCCTCTGAGAGGGTATCAACTGTAAATTCTTTATCGGCCGGAATACCTTTCTGATGTATAGTATCACCGTTTGGAGTTTCCCATGTAAACATAGTAGCTATAAAATAATAACCGTTTTTGAGAGGAACAGTATACTGTCCGATTCCTTTTCCAAAAGTCGTATCACCAAGAATTACGACGTTATCCAGATTGTCTCTTAATGCTCCTATGAGTATTTCAGCGGCGGATGCGGTATTTCCGTCCTGCAGTATGATTATTTTTTCAAAATCAAAGACAGGATCATTTTTAGAGACGCTTGTCTGGGAAAGAAATTCAAAGACAGCGTTTTCAACGGATATCACATCACCTTTTTCAAGGAACATATCGGCTATTTCATCTGCGGCAGATACATATCCGCCGGGATTGCTCCTAAGGTCAAGGATAAGATTGTCATATTCAGCTATTTCAGATGCGTTTTCTTCGACAAATGAAGCAGATTCATCGGTGAAATTAGTTATGGCAAGGTAGGCAGTATCCTCTGTAAAGGGGAACCACTGGCAACTGTTGCCGACTTCCTGTTCATTTTCGATTTTAGCGGTATACTGTGCAGGTAGATATAAATGTGTGTACTTATCTCCGCTTTCTTCATAGAGCCTGCTCATAAACACGTTTATAACGGCATCATCAAAATAATCCGAAACATCACTGCCGCTTTGCTCCAGCTCATCATCTATAACAGTCTGAAGACTGTCTTCATATACATATCCCTTAGTAAGAATTATTTTAAATATAAGATAGTCATAATTTTCATAAATAACAAATGCCAAAAGCCCTGTTACTGCTATAAGCAGTACAGATAAAACCGTAATTATAGCTTTAGAGGACTTGTCTCTTTTAGGTTTTGGCTCCAACATAACATTTGTGTCAGTATCCTGAATATTTTTTTCCATATGATTCACCGCCTGTAATTAGTTAATATACAGTATACTATCAAATTATTGATATTTCATTAGAAATAATATAACAAAATGTAAACAGCTGCCGGCGTACCGGCAGCTGTTGTCAATCTTTCAGCATATTTTCAATGAGAGGTCTGGCTGTTTTATAGACTGTATCAAAAAATAATTTGTATCCTTCAGTACTTATGTGTATGCCATCCCACTGCAGTAAATCAGAAAGGACAGGATAAGCTTTAAAGGCCTTATTCATATCAATAAGTGTAAGGCCGTATTTTTCTGCCTTTTCCTCAATTATTCTGCAGTAGCCTTCAAGTACTGAATTCTCTATAAACGGCACATCCTCATCTTCGATTACCGGAGGGGGCGTTATAAGTATTATTTCCGCTCCTTCGGATTTTATTTTAGATATTATCAAATCATAGTTATGCGAAAATTCTTCATAGCCCACATGATACCAGGCACTGTAGGCACTGTCATTGGATCCAAAAAGCATAATGACTAAGTCAGGAGAATATGACTCCAGCTCATTATCTATCCTTGCCAAAGCATCCCTTGAACTTTCTCCGTTAACTCCGCGGTTTCTTATGGTAATTGCACCTTCCGGAAAATCTTCGGCTGCTTTTTTCTTGAAAAGTGATACATAGTCCGTGCCATACTCAGCACAGTATCCGTATGTTATGCTGTCTCCAAAACACATGACCATTAAATTTTTCATAATTAGTCCTCCGTAAGAGATAAAAGCAGGTCGTAATATCCCGGGAAGGATATGTCGGCACATTCGGGATTTTTTATTTCTGTTATGCCCTCAGCGCCAAGGGCGGCAACGGCTATGCTCATGGCTACACGGTGGTCGTTGTAGCTTTCGCATACGGCACCGTTAAGCTTATTTCCACCCATAATTATCATTCCGTCATCGGTTTCCGTAATGTCCGCACCCATTCTCCTGAGCTCGCAGGCCATGGTTTTTATTCTGTCGGACTCTTTTACTTTTAATTCCTGTGCATCGGCAATCACTGTTTTTCCTTCGGCAAAGCAGGCTGCGGCGGCAATAACGGGAATTTCATCTATAAGTTTGGGGATTATGTCGCCTTTAATAGTAGTTCCGTGGAGTCTGCTTGTTTTGGCATGGATATCAGCCACCGGCTCTCCACATACTGTATGCTCGTTAAGAAGCTCAATGTCTGCACCCATTTGATTAAAAGCGGTTATTATTCCTGTTCGTGTAGGATTTATGCCTACATTTTCTATAATTACGTCTGAGCCTTCTGTAATAAGGGCAGCTGCTATAAAATATGCCGCCGATGATATATCTCCGGGAACACTTATATCTTTTCCCTTAAGCTCATTTACAGGGGTAACTATTATGGTATTTCCTTCTTTTTTTATGTCAGCTCCAAGATAATTGAGCATTATTTCAGTATGGTCCCTTGTTGCTTCGGGTTCAGTGATGAGTGTTTCTCCTTCAGCATAAAGTCCGGCAAGTATAAGGGCGCTCTTAACCTGGGCACTGGCAACGGGAAGGGTATAGTCGATACCGTTGAGTTTTGTTCCTTCAATTGTGAGGGGAGCAGTCATTTTTTCGTTTTCGGATTTTATTTTTGCGCCCATAAGCCCAAGGGGTGTAGCTACACGTCCCATGGGTCTTTTCTGTATGGAGCTGTCACCTGTTATATGGCTTGTGAAAGGCTGAGCAGAGAGAAGGCCGCTCATAAGTCTCAGAGTTGTTCCGCTGTTGCCCACATTCAGCGTTTCTGTAGGCGCAGAGAGGCCTCTGAGACCCTTGCCATGGACAATGACGTTTGTTCCGTCAACTTCAATATCTATTCCTAATTTTTTAAAACAGTCAATGGTCGAGAGGCAGTCTTCGCCGGTAAGAAATCCGCTTACTTTTGTATCTCCGTCCGCTATGGAGCCAAGCATAACGCTTCTGTGGGATATGGATTTATCTCCGGGGACTGTTATTGTTCCTCTCAGATTTTTTGATGGTTTTATTACTGCGTTCATTTTATCATTCCTTTACGGTTACATCATAGTTCATATCTCTGAGAAGCTCTACGCTGCGCATACGGTCTTCTTCAGAATCAAAGGCAAAGGTAAGGGCACCGCTGTTGTTTTCGCGGCTGTTGACAATACCCATATTTTTTATGTTTATTCCGTTGCTTGAGAAAAGAACGGCGATTATAGCGATACTTCCCGGACGGTCGAGTACATCTACGTCTATTTCATAGCGTTTTACAAAGGCTTTTGGTGTAGCATTATTGAATGAGTTTCTGTACTGCTGAGCGTCAAGGAAATAATTATATACATTGTCTCTGTTATTGTCGGTTATGGCTTTTTTTACGTCAGATATGACATCGGAAAGGGAGTCAAGAACAGAAAGAATATCTTCCTTATTTTCAAACATTATGCTTTCCCACATATCCGCACTGGAAGATGCTATTCTTGTAATATCCTTGAATCCTCCCGCCGCCAGAAGATGCATATATTCCTTTTCGGAATCCAGTTTTTTAACATTGTTTACAAGGGCGGCCGCGATTATATGGGGAACATGGCTTATGGCCGCTACGGCGTAATCGTGTTCATAGGGTGAAACTATTACGGGTATGGCACCTATCTTTTCGACCATTTCCTTAAATTCCAGAGTTTTGGCCTCATCTGTACCTTCGGCAGGTGTAATGATATAGTAAGCGTTTTCAAACAAATGCTCCTTTGATGCATTATATCTGAAACGCTCTGAGCCTGCCATGGGGTGGCCGCCTATATAGGTTATGGAATCCCCAAGATTTTTCATTTCATCATAAATATGTCCCTTTGTACTTCCCACATCTGAGATTACACAGTTCTTTCCAACTATGGGAGCAAGCAGGCAGGCATAATGATATATGAGATTTACGGGGGTGCATATAAATACAACATCGCATCCCTTGAACATATCGTTTATTTCCAATGAATACTCATCTATAAATCCTTCGGCCAAGGCTTCTTTTAAAACATCTTCACTTCTGTTTGAAGCCACTATTTTTTCTATTCCGTATCTGTTTCTGAGGGCCTTGCAAAGGGAGCCTCCAATAAGGCCAAGACCAACAATGCCGGCTTTTTTATACATCAGAATTTCCTCCCAACAAGAGATATGTATGGACGAAGGTCAGATGTGAGCTTTTTAAAGTCTTCGGGATTAAGACTCTGAGCTCCATCGGAAAGGGCCTTTTCAGGGCAGGGATGTACTTCTATCATAAGTCCGTCTGCTCCGACAGCTACAGCAGCCTTGCTTAAAGGTTCAATATAAGCTCTTACGCCTGAAGCGTGGCTGGGGTCTACGATTATGGGAAGATGGGACTTATTCTTTATAACGGGCACTGCGCTTATATCAAGGGTATTTCTTGTGCTTGTTTCAAATGTTCTTATACCTCTTTCACAGAGGATAACATCTTCGTTTCCTTCACTCATTATATATTCTGCCGCATTGAGCCATTCATCTATGGTTGCCGCAAGACCTCTCTTGAGCATAACAGGCTTGCGAATTTTTCCGGCTTCCTTAAGAAGCTCGAAGTTCTGCATATTTCTTGCGCCTATCTGAATTATATCCACATAGTTTACAGCGGCTTCAAGGGCATGTTCGCTTGTAACTTCGGTTATTATTTTAAGTCCTGTAGCCTCCCTTGCTTCCGCCATATATTTAAGGCCTTCTACCTCAAGTCCCTGGAAAGAGTAGGGAGAAGTACGGGGTTTGTAAGCACCGCCCCTTAAAATCTGTGCGCCGCCGTTTTTTGCTGCAATGGCTGTTTCAATAAGCTGGTCGTGGCTTTCTACAGCGCAGGGGCCGGCCATTATAACGAAGTTGTTACCACCGATTTTAACGCCGTCCACATCAATAACTGTGGGTTCTGTCTTGAATTTTTTGTTGGCGAGTTTATAAGTCTCACTTACCTGAATAACTCTGTCGACATCAGGAAGAAGCTCGGGATTTTTCTCCAAAAGCTTCATTTTATCTCCAACTACACCGATAAGAGTAGTATTTTCACCCCTTGAAAGGTGGGCTGTAAGGCCGAGGCCTTCGATGGTATTTATTACATTTCTGAGATTGTCCTCAGAAAATTTCTGTTTCATTACTATAATCAATGTGCTCTCCTCCATTTCTGAATATATTGAATTAAGTAATATGATAGCTCAATTATGGAATAAAATCAACAATTATTTTCGGAATGCAAAGTGCTAAAGTGAGAAAAATGTCATTTTAAAAATAAGCCTTTGGGGAATTAAACAGGGAATACATAAATACTATTAATTTAGAACGGAGGATAAGCCATGATAAAAGAAGATGTACTTAACTGTTTTGGGGAAAGAATAAGAAATCTTCTCCTAAATGAAGACTGGAAAGATATAAACGAAATAAGGATAAGGACAGGCAGGGCTCTTATACTCAGACGCGGTGCCGAAGAAATATTTATTGACGGCACAGGAAAGAAAACTTCCGACTTAAAAAGGGCTTTCAGAGCCGAAAAGACTGATATAGAAGAAATAATGAATATGATAAGTGACTATTCTCTTTATGCCTTCAGCAGTCAGCTGAAGGAAGGTTTTATCACAGTGCCCGGAGGCCATAGAGCGGCAGTTGCAGGTACTGTAGTTTTAGACAAACATGAAATATCAACCATAAAAAATATATCTTCGGTCTCTCTGAGAATAGCATCTGAAAAAAAGGGATGCGCAGCTCAGCTTGTAAAAAAGCTGTTTGATAACGGGTTAAAAAATACACTTATAGTGTCACCGGTATGCGGAGGGAAGACAACCATTTTGAGGGATATTTTAAGAATTTTGAGTGACGGAGGAAAAACGGTTGGAATATCAGATGAAAGAGGAGAGATAGCCGCCTGCTATATGGGCATACCACAGCTGGATGTGGGGGAAAGAACGGACGTTTTAGACTGCTGTCCCAAGGCTGAGGGAATGTCAATGCTCATAAGAACCATGTCTCCGGATATTGTAGCGGCCGATGAAATAGGCACAAAAGAAGATATGGCAGCCATAAGGCAGGCAGGACTTTGCGGCTCATCAGTCATATGTACTGCCCATGGGGACGATATGGAAAGCATAAAAAAGAGATTTGTTGGTACGGATATGTTTGAAAGATATGTGTTTTTAGAGGGAAGAACCTGTCCCGGAAAAGTAAAGGCTTTATATGACGCAGGAGGTGAGCGTTTATGGTAGTTAAAGTGATAGGTTCTGTCATAGTGTTTCTTTCATGTACAGCCGCGGGACTGTTTTTAGCTTCGAAGGACAAGTTCAGAGCGGACGAGCTCAGAGAGATGAAAAGGGGGCTTATACTTTTAAAGAGTGAGATAGACTATTCCTCAAGACCGTTATATGAAGCTCTGATTGATATAAGCGGCAGGCTGGAGGGGGCAGTATCAGAAATATTTGAAGATTCCGGAAGGCTTCTTAAATCAAGGAAAGTCACATCTGCTTCCGAAGCCTGGGAAAAGACATTAAAGGACAGAAAAAGCAGGACATTTTTTAAAAAAGGCGACATGGATGCATTTACAGCCTTTGGGCACAGCCTTGGAGGCAGCGACAGAAAATGCCAGCTTTCAAATATAGATATGGCAATCGAATATATAGATATGAAATCAGAAGAACTTATAAAAAAATACGCAAAAGACGGCAGATTGTTCAGAAGTGCAGGAGTTTTATGCGGAATACTTATAGTTGTCGTACTTTTTTAAAGAAGGGGATAGTGTATGGATATTGATATTGATATTGTTTTCAGGATAGCGGCAGTCGGCATACTTATTGCGGTGCTCAACCAGGTTCTTTCCAGGGCGGGGAGAGATGACCAAGCAATGCTTACAACCTTAGCAGGACTTATAGTTGTGCTGTACTGGGTTATCGGATATATAAGCGAGTTATTTAATACTATACAGACAATGTTTTACTTTTGACGCCGGGGTGATATAAACGGTGGATACGATAATAAAAATAGCTGCCATAGGGATAGTAGGGGCTGTCCTTGCGGTAACTGTCAAGGAATACAAAAAAGAATTTGCGCTTTTTATAGGCATTGGAAGCGGAATCGTAATACTGGGGCTTTTGTTAGAAAGTATAGGCAGAATAAGGGATTTGTTTGCTGCAATGATAACAGCGGCAGGCATCAGCGGCGAATATGTAGCCATATTAGTAAAGATAATAATTATTTCATACATATGTGAATTTGCGGTACAGTTTTGCAACGATGCCGGAGAAAAGGCCATAGGGTCTAAGATAGAACTGGCAGGCAGAATTTTGATACTCGCAGCATCTCTGCCGATAATAGAAAACCTGTTCAGCCTGATAGTAAACCTTTCGATATGAGGTGGTTCAAATGATAAAAAAAGCTGTATTGGCAGCTGTGATGATATGTTTTATATTATTTCCGCAAATGGCCTATGCAGAGGAAATGACCGTTGAAGAGGCGGTGGAATTATACCAGATAAACGAGGCTGACGGTGAATTAAGAGAAATAGGAAGAAAAAACGGATTAGACGATTTCAGCCTTAAGGATACTGTAATGGAAATGCTGTCGGGGGATTACAGTTTCAGTTTTTCTGAACTGGCGGAAAAGGTCATACAGCTCATAGCCGGTGAAGCAGCCGATGTTATTTACATAATGAAGAAAATAATTATTTTAGTTCTTTTGGCAGCTATGCTGGAAACTCTTTCATCATCATTTGCTTCTGAAGGGGTAAGCAAGCTGGGCCAGTATATTTGTACGGCGGTAATAATAGTTACGGTTATGCAGTCATTTTCATATGCGGCCGATGCGGCAACGGCAGCAGTTGATAATATAACCGAGATATCAACGACACTCCAGCCCCTTTATATGCTTATTATGACTGCCAACGGAAGGGCAGCCGAAATGTCTGCGGCTGTACCTGTACTTTATGCTGCTGCGGCGTTTATCAATTTTGCCGTTAAAAGATTTGTGATTCCGGCAATACTGTTGTCGGCGCTGATTACTTTTATAAACAGTATGTCCGAACGTGATATGCTGCTTGAGCTTGCCGATTTTATGAGCACCTTATGTAAATGGGGAGTCAGAATATGTGCCGGAGCCTTTGTATTTGTTATGTCGCTTATAAAAATAGGAATACCGGATGTGGCGGTTATAGCAGGTAAATCCATAAAGACTGCGGCGGGAGCTGTTCCTGTAGTAGGCGGGCTTATGGCGTCAGCGGCCGAAACGGCGGCAGGATTGGTGTCGTCCATAGGAAATTCCATAACTGCTGCGGTTATGATATTTATCGTCCTTGCCAGTATAGCGCCGGTAATCAGGCTTGCAGCCATTATGATTATATACAAGCTTACTGCCGCCATAACAGAACCCGTAGCTCCAAAGAGGATAGTAAAAAGCATTTCAAAGGCGGCTGATTATACTGCTGTACTGACAGGAGTTGTGTTTACTGCCGAAATAATGTTTATAACGGTTACGGCTTTAATGCTTGCAGTATAAATCATAATGAAGGGGAATGAAAGGTATGTTTGCTGTCATAGGTGCATATATAAAAAATATAGCGTTGATTATGCTTCTGGCGATTCTGGCGGAAATGACTGTGCCGGATGCCAAAATTAAAAAATATGTATCAGTCACCATTGGTATTGTAATGATTTTTGCGGTAGGAGGAAAAGTATTTTCGATTCTTGGGGTCATATCCGATTCGGAAGTATATATCCCTGTATTTAATACGGAAGAAACTAAAGCGGCTGAAACGGAAGACATTAGAGAAAGACTTACAAATATATTATATGAAGAAATGAGTAGCCAGGAAAATGAAGTGGATAATAATTATGAAAATAACAATGGATTAGATATAAAAGTGGAGAAAGTAGCTCCATATAAACAAAATACAAATGGGGAAGTGGAGATATGGAACTAAAAGAAATGTTTTCTGATAAAAAAGGAAAACTTATGAAAAATGTTTTCATAGCTGTTTTGTTTGGAATACTGCTGATTTTGACCGGAGACATTATTTCCGGTTCAAACAAAAAAGAGGCGGTTACAGAAACTGCAGAAACTACAATGAACGAAAACAGCTATATTACAGAACTTGAAACAAAGACAAAAGAAATACTATCAAAGGTCTCCGGAGCGGGAAATGTTGAAGTTATGATAACTTTGAGTGATTCCGGAGAATCTGTCTATGCACAGGAAAACAAAACCAGTTCTTCTCAGACCGATGAAAGCGCGTCGCAGGGAGATATGAGAGGTATTGCCTCCGAAACAGAGGAAAGTACGGTTGTTACAGTAAATAACGGGGATGGAAGCACATCTCCGGTAGTAATAAAAGAGATGACTGCAGAAATATCAGGCATTGTTATCGTAGCGGAAGGTGGTGATGATGTAATTGTAAAAAATTCTCTAATTAGGGCTGCACAGGCTCTGTTTGATGTATCAGCCAATAAGGTTGAAGTATTTAAAATGGGATAAAGCGGGAGGTTTCAAATATGTTTGCTGTTAAAAGAAATCAGGTTGTAGTTACGGCGCTGGCAGTTATGATTGCTGCGGCAGGTTATCTTAACTTTACGGAAAGTAAATCATCGGGAGAAATCGCAAGTGTTGACTTAAATGACCCTACAAGTTATGAAGCTCTTCTTAACGATGACGGTTCCATTGCCACTCTGGCTGACGATGAGGACAGTGACGGCCTTGAAGTAGCCCTTGGAGAAGACCCGGCAGGAGGTGAAGAAAGCACACCGGTATATGATGATACGGGCGCGGCAGTATATGTCAGCGCAACACCGGATACATATTTCGTACAGGCTAAACTCGAAAGAGAGCAGTCAAGAGCAAGCCAGAAAGATATGCTTACAGAGATGATAAACAATTCCAATGTGGATGAGGCAAAAAAACAGGAGTGTGCTGATAATCTTCTTGAGATACAGCAGAGGATAGAAAAAGAGACTGCAGCGGAGGCTATGATAGAATCCAAAGGATTCAGCGAGGCTTATGTAAGAATCGATGATGATACGGTTGATGTAGTTGTCAACAAGAGTGAACTTTCAGATACTGAACTTGCCCAGATTATGGATATAGTTACAAGAAAAACAGGAATGAAAGAGAGCCAGGTAAGAATCAGTCCACTTAAAAGCAGTGAAACAAGTAAATGATAATATAAATAAAGGCGGCCCATATTAAAAATGATAGATATGAGCCGCTGCATTTTAAGATTTTGATGGAAGACTGATATATTTTGATATTTCCTCTGACCAGATGGAAATAAGTTTGTCAAGGGAATAGGCTGCATTTGCCGGGCTTGTTGAAGGAAGCTTTACAGCCTCAATATTAGTTAAAGGATAACTGAGCTTCATATATAATTTATGCGATACGGCACCGTTGCAAAAAATCATTTTTATTTTTGCCGATGAAAGAACATAATTTATATCTGTAGGTACAGCATTCTTTATACTGCTGTCGTCTGAGCCTATTATATCGCAGCTGTCTATGGTGTCCCAAAGAGCTATATGATTTTTTAATGCGAACTCTTTTTTCTCGTCTATGGTCTGGGGAAGAGGGCAGTTATATATTGCACTTATTACTTTCCAGAAACGATTCTGAGGATGGCCATAGAAAAATTCTACTTCTCTTGATTTTACAGATGGGAATGAACCAAGAATAAGTATTTCTGAATTTTCGTCAAATAACGGGCCGAATGTGCGGGTAAGATGAATGTATTTTTCGTCTTTCACAATGATTATTCCTCCAAAGTTATTATTGATTTTTATGTAAAAATATGATAATATTAATTTCACTTGTTAAAGTAAATAATGTTGTTTAATATAAGATATAGCTATGTGTTACACTTTATTAAGGTAATACAATTCCCATAAAAAATCAATATGCTATGCCGAAATAGCTCAGTCGGTAGAGCAGCTGATTCGTAATCAGCAGGTCGCGTGTTCGAGTCACGTTTTCGGCTGAAAAGAAAAGCGGTTAAAACCAAAAGGTTTTAGCCGCTTTTTTATTTATACTGGTTTAAATATATAAATGTTGATGACATTATTTTACATATTTGTTTCAAAATATAAATAATATATGGATTTTTAATCTACTCATTTTCATTCTGTGATATAATAAATCATATTATGTTGAATTTTGCAGGAGGTTATTATGGCTGAAGTAAATACTAGCAATATTGGCTTTGAAAAACAAATTTGGGAGGCGGCTTGCGTTCTCCGTGGAAATATAGATGCATCGGAATATAAGTCAGTGGTTCTGGGACTGATTTTCTTAAAATATATTTCTGACCGCTTCGAGGCAAAATATCAGGAATTGGTAGAAGAAGGGGATGGCTTTGAGGAAGATATAGACGAATATATTTCTGAAAATATATTTTTCGTGCCTGAAAATGCCCGTTGGAGTGTCATTGCGGCAGCAGCCCACACGCCGGAAATTGGTACCGTTATTGACGAAGCCATGCGAAGCATTGAGAAAGAAAATAAAAGACTGAAAGATATTCTGCCAAAAAACTTTGCCCGTCCCGAATTGGACAAACGCCGTTTGGGTGATGTTGTAGACCTGTTTACAAATATAAAGATGATAGAACATGGCAATAGCAAAGATATTTTGGGTCGTACATACGAATATTGCCTCTCTAAGTTTGCGGAGCAGGAAGGCAAGCTGGCTGGGGAATTCTATACTCCTGCCTGTGTGGTGCGTACTTTGGTTGAGGTGTTGCAGCCGTATAACGGCAGAGTCTATGATCCCTGCTGTGGCAGTGGTGGTATGTTTGTTCAGTCCGCAAAATTTATTGAAAACCACGGCGGAAACATCAACCGCATTTCCGTATTTGGTCAGGACTCCAACCCGACCACTTGGAAAATGGCACAGATGAACCTTGCCATCCGTGGCATTGAGGCAGACCTGGGAAAATACAATGCCGATACATTTTTTGATGACTGCCACCCACAGCTGAAGGCAGATTTTATCATGGCAAATCCGCCATTCAATCTTTCAGGATGGGGTGCAGATAAGCTGGCGGAAGACGTCCGCTGGCAGTATGGCACACCACCGGCAGGAAATGCCAACTTTGCTTGGCTCCAGCACATGATTTGGCACTTGGCACCTAATGGAAAAATAGGTATGGTTCTTGCCAATGGTTCTCTTTCTTCTCAGTCCGGCGGCGAAGGCGAAATAAGAAAAAATATTATAGAGGCTGACTTGGTGGAATGTATTGTTGCCATGCCAACACAGCTTTTTTATACAACACAGATTCCAGTTTCTCTTTGGTTTTTGGCAAAGAATAAAAAGCAGAAAGGAAAAACTCTTTTTATTGATGCAAGAAAAATGGGTACAATGGTAAGCCGTAAACTGCGAGAACTGACAGATGAAGATATTGCAAAAATTGCAGATACATATAACCAGTATGCCTTAGGTACACTGGAAGATGTAAAAGGCTTTTGTGCTGTGGTCGATACTGAAGAAATCGCAAAGCAGGACTATATTCTTACACCTGGACGTTATGTAGGCATTGAGGAACAGGAAGACGACGGCGAGCCATTCGAGGAAAAAATGGAACGCCTTACAGGTGAGCTTTCGGAGCTGTTCAAAAAATCCCATGAGCTGGAACAGGAAATCAGGGAAAAACTGGAGGCGATTGGGTATGAAATATAATATATGGAGAGATTGTCCTAAAAAGCCTATAACTGAATTATTATCTTTTATTGTTGATAATCGAGGTAAAACTGTTCCGACTACAAAAGATGGATATAAATTGATTGCAACAAATTGTGTTACAAATAGAACGCTTTTTCCAACATATGAGAAAATTCGTTATTTAAGTGAAGAAACATATCAAACATGGTTTCGTGCACATCCAATGCCAGGAGACATACTCTTCGTAAATAAAGGAACACCAGGGCGAGTTTGTATGGTACCAGATCCTGTTGATTTTTGTATAGCACAAGATATGATTGCTTTACGAGCGGATAACAAAAAAATATATAATAAATATCTTTTTGCTGTATTAAGAAGTCCCATAATACAACAGCAAATATATAATACGAATGTAGGAGATGTAATTCCACATTTTAAAAAACAGTTTTTAGATCAATTACTAATACCAATACCTGAAAGACGTATTCAGGAATTTATAGGAGATTTTTATTATAATATTAGTTATAAAATTGAACTCAATCAACAGATCAATAATAATTTAGAGCAGCAAGCACAGATGATTTTTAAGTCTTGGTTTGTGGATTTTGAGCCGTTCAATGATGAAGATTTTATTGATAGTGAATTGGGAAAAATTCCGAATGGATGGGAAATATCGAACTTAACAGATATAGCAGAATATCTTAATGGATTAGCAATGCAAAAATTTCGTCCGTTGGATGGAGAAATTGGCATTCCTGTTATGAAAATAAAAGAACTTCGTCAAGGTGGGTGTGATAATAACAGCGATTTATGTTCTCCAAGCATTAAAAGCGACTATATCATTCACGATGGCGATGTTATTTTCTCTTGGTCAGGTAGTTTGCTAGTTGACTTTTGGTGTGGCGGTGTTTGTGGGTTGAACCAACATCTGTTTAAGGTAACATCAAGCAAGTATGATAAGTGGTTTTATTATGCTTGGACAAAACACCACCTTGAACGCTTTATCGCCGTAGCTGCTGATAAAGCTACAACAATGGGTCACATCAAGCGTGATGAACTTGCAAAAGCAGAAGTACTCATTCCTAATGAAGCAGACTACAACCGAATAGGAACATTGCTTCAGCCAATTTATGACTTGATTATCTCAAATCGAATAGAGAATAAGAAACTTGCTGAAACAAGAGATTCGCTACTTCCCAAACTTATGAATGGTGAAATTGATATGTCGGAGGTGGATTATGAATAAGAAAGACCTCTCAATACCGTTTAATGCACCACTTAATCCCCAAGACACCGAACTACAAACCTACGGTTGTAGAGCAAACAATCCAGATATATGCGGGAATAACGGATTACCCAATGTCTGTGCTTTTTCCTCTGTTGATTGTATTTGTAAAAAGCCGTCAAGAGCTTGTAAAAAGCAATATAACAAGCTAAAGGATTAAGCCGCTAAATTATTGTTTACAAAGGAGTTTAATTATGACTGAATATGAATTAGAGAAAATAATACATGAATCAAAAGAACTGATGGATATTCGTGACGAATATCAAAAAACATATCAGCTTTTACGAGAAAAAAGATGGGATGAACTGAGAAATCATATTTACTCAGTAGCCATAAAGCATCCATCTGAAGCTATATTACATAATACTACACATAGATATAGAGCAATTACTCTTGAACAAAATGCAATTAACTGTATGAGCTTTTTGGAAAATCTATTTAAGGAAAAATTAGGTTTAGATGTTGTAGACATTACAAAATACATCTTAAAAAAGTAAAGTACGACATAATTTAAGGGATCGAAGGTGCTCTCAATTTGAAGAATTTGCTAAATAAAAAATTGATGATTCCAGCTTTGCTGCTGGTACTTGTATTTGTTATTGTTATATTATATAGGCTCGGTTTCCGTATTACCTATGCTCCAGAGTTAGATAATAGTTGGGAAGCTGTTTCTGCTGTTGCCACATGGGCTGGTGTAGTTGCATCTTTTGTTGCAATTTGGCATGCAATTCAAGTAGCAGAGAAACAAAATAAAATAGCCTTATTTGAAAAAAGACTTGAGTTTTATTTAACGCTGAAGAAATTAGAGTCAATATCTGTAAGTATGAATAATCTTAAGGAGCCAATAAACAATAAAAGCATACAAAATGTGTTTGTGTTAACGTTCACTCAGGAGCCTAAATTATATGTAGAATATGACAGAGATGGAATTTATGATAAAACAGCTAAATATCTTATCGAAATTAAAAGTATATTAGATGCAGGCCCTTTTTTATTTAGATTTGATATGAAAAAATACATCATAGAAATTATTCAAAATCTGGTTGAATTACTATATTATAGCGATCAAACAGAAATTGAAGATAAGATTAAAATATATAAAGAAAATATAGAAAACATAAAAAACAATATTTTGCCATTAGTAGAAAATGAATTGGACCTGACAAACAGTAGTATGTGATTCTATGTCCCTTACTGAATACATCATTTCAGGTAACAAAGGAGAAAAATATGGAATTAGAAAAATTAAAAAGAGTGATAGAAAAATCATTAAATGATCTTTATAAAAAAGACCACTATTTGATTTGCCATGGAGATGATAGTTTTAGTCATGGCTCAGAAAGAGGAATTGTTTTTCGATTTGGAATATATTTTAATAACTACTTTAAAAAAGAAAATACTGGAGATAATAATGCAAAGATTAATTATTCCATAGATACAGAATATAACAGAAATATAAATGATAAAAAGATACTTCCTGATTGGGAAAATGGTTGCTATCCAGATTTTGTTGTTCACCAGAGAGGAAATAATAACAATAATTTACTTATTTTGGAGTTTAAGACATGGTGGAATGATAATCAAAGTGATGATGAAAAGAAAATAAAGCAATTTCTTGATCCAAATGGAATTTACAAATATCAATACGGTGCTACTATTCTTATAGAAAAAGAAGGTTGGATAGTAAATGGATTTACTAGAGAACTTTTGAGGGGTAATAGATCATGGACGATTTGATTTTTTCTATACAATCGTTGGGACAAAAAGGACTGTTTGATTACATACAATTAGGTGCCACTATATTAGGTATCATTATTTCTGCTGTAGCTGTTTTTGTAGCAGCGAAAATTCCAAAGCAAATAGCAGAACAACAATTAAAATTAGAATCGGAAATAGAACGAAGACAAGAGGATTTAGAGAAAAGACAAATTAAAATTGCTCTTTACGAACATAGATTAAAGTACTGGAATGTTGCTAAAGATATATATCTTTTTTTGAAGTGGTATCTTGATTTTATGGACAAGACTGATTACAAAGAAAAAACAAATGAAGAAATATATAATGAGTATTTATTATTGCGGAAAGGAAAGTTAAAAGATGTTACAATACGTCTAAAAGAAGCAGAATTTGGATTTCCTCCGGATTTGTGGTATAAATTGCAGGAAACGGCAAAAAGCATAGACGATATTTTTACCAATTTTGAGCATTTTCAATTGCTGGATGGAAAAATAGCAACAGATGAAGAAGTAAGAAAAAATTTTGATCAGAATATTACAAGAAAGTATATTTATGAAACTGAGTGCATAACAGAGGATTTGCTTAGAACAATGGAAATATATTTGACAATATCAGACCTTGACGTATGGGAAGGAATATACAGTTCAAAAAATAAAAAAAGTAGGTGATCCCATGTCCTTTAACGAATCCAACTATGAAAATGCCGTTCTCCGGTTATTTCAGAATTTAGGCTACAATTACATATATGGTCCAGATATTGCCCGTGACTACCACAGCCCATTATACGAAGATGTACTTTTGCCATCTTTAGAGCGCATCAATCGGGGCTTGCCTTTGGCTGCATTACAGGAAGCCATTTACAAACTAAAGAATTTTGAAACAGGTACACTGTTGCAGAAAAACATGGTGTTTATGGATTATCTGCAAAACGGTGTTCCGGTGAAGTATGAGGAAAAGGGCGAGGAACGTTCTGCCTTGGTCTATTTGGTAGATTATGACACACCGGAAAACAACGATTTTAGAGCCATCAACCAATGGACTGTGGTAGAACATTCCGAAAAGCGAGCAGATATTGTGCTTTTTATCAATGGTTTGCCTTTGGTTGTGGTGGAGCTGAAATCTCCTTCCAGAGAAGAAACCGACGCTTCGGCAGCCTATCGCCAACTGCGGAATTATATGTACGAAATCCCATCCCTTTTTATCTATAATGCCATTTGTGTCATGAGTGATATGAGCGTTTCCAAAGCAGGTACCATTACCTCTGGGGAAGACCGTTTCATGGAATGGAAAACCACAGACGGCAGTTATGAAAATACACAGTTTGCGGATTTTACCACATTCTTTGAGGGGATTTTTGAGCAAAATAGATTTTTGGATATTCTGAAGAATTTTATTTGCTTTAATGTAGACGGACAAAACACATTCAAAATCTTAGCAGGCTATCATCAGTATTTTGCAGTCAAAAAAGCCATTGCTTCCACAAAACACGCTACCAAAACCGACGGCAAAGGCGGTGTATTCTGGCACACACAGGGAAGCGGCAAGTCCCTTTCTATGGTGTTTTATGCTCACTATTTGCAGGAAGCATTGCAAAGCCCAACCATTGTTGTCATTACAGACAGAAACGATTTGGACAACCAGCTTTATGGGCAGTTTGCAAGATGCAAAGACTTTTTGCGCCAGACACCACAGCAGGCGGAAAGCAGACAGCACTTAAAAGAGCTTTTGGCAAACCGTCAGGCAAACGGCATTATTTTTACGACCATGCAGAAATTTGAGGAAAGCCATGAAGCCCTTTCCGAAAGAAGAAATATTGTAGTTATGGCGGACGAGGCGCACCGTGGGCAGTATGGTTTGACGGAAAAAGTGGTAATCAAGGAAAGCGAGCAGGGAGAAATCGAAGCCAAAACCATTGTGGGTACAGCACGCATCATTCGCCAGAACTTGCCAAACGCTACCTATATTGGCTTTACCGGCACGCCCATTTCTTCCAAAGATAAAAGCACCACAGAAGTTTTCGGGGATTACATAGATGTTTATGATATGACACAAGCGGTAGAAGATGGCGCTACAAAGCCGGTTTATTACGAAAGCCGTGTCATTCATTTGAAGTTGGACGAGCATATTCTGCGGCTTATTGATGCGGAATATGAAATCATGGCACAAAATACAGATCCTTATGTTATTGAGAAAAGCAAAAAGGAACTGGGGCAGATGGAAGCGGTACTGGGTGCGGAAGAAACCATTGATTCTTTGGTTAAGGATATTTTGGAGCATTACGAAAATTATAGAGAGAATCTGTTGACAGGAAAAGCTATGATTGTTGCTTATTCCCGTCCTATTGCCATGAAGATTTATAATAAAATACTGGAGTTAAGACCTACATGGACTGAAAAAGTTGGTCTTGTTATGACACAGGGTAACAATGACCCGGAAGAATGGCGAAAAGTTATTGGTAACAAAGCGCATAAAGAGGAATTAGCAAGAAAATTCAAAGACAATGATTCTCCTATGAAAATTGCCATTGTAGTGGATATGTGGCTGACTGGGTTTGATGTACCTTCGCTGGCTACAATGTATGTTTATAAACCTATGTCTGGGCATAACCTTATGCAGGCAATAGCCAGAGTAAACCGTGTTTTTCGGGATAAAGAAGGCGGTTTGGTAGTGGATTATGTGGGTATTGCTTCAGCATTAAAACAGGCAATGAAAGACTACACCGCGAGGGATCAGAAAAACTATGGTGATACGGATATTAAAGACGTAGCATATCCAAAATTCTTGGAGAAATTGGAAGTATGTAGAGATTTCTTCTTTGGGTATGATTATTCTGCGTTTTTCACAGGCAGTGATTACGAGAAAGCCAAGGCTATCACAGGCGGTACAAACTTTTTATTGGGTAAGAATCGGGAAGAAACAGATCTGCCGGAAAAAGAACGGACGCAGTATGTGTATATCAAAGAGGCTTTGCTTCTGAAACAGGCATTATCTTTATGCAGTAGTTTGGTAGAGGAAAAAATTAGATTTGAAGCGGCTTATTTTGAAGCAGTACGAACAATGCTGGTACGCCTTAGTGCTGGCGGAGAGAATAAAAAGCTTACATTGCCGGAAGTCAACGAAAGAATCAACGAATTGTTGAAACACAGCATAAAAAGTGAAGGTGTCATCAATCTTTTTTCTGATGTGCAGACAGAGTTTTCTTTATTTGATCCAAAGTTTTTGGAAGAAATCGCAAAGATGAAAGAGAAAAATCTTGCGGTAGAATTACTGAAAAAGCTTATTGCGGAGCAAGTAGCTGTATATCGTCGTACTAATGTTGTGAAATCAGAAAAATTTTCGGAAAGAATCCAAAGTGCTTTGAACCGTTATTTAAATGGTATGCTGACCAATGAGGAAGTCATTGAAGAACTGATGAAGTTAGCAAAAGATATTGCAGATGCCAATGCAGAAGGCGAAAAGCTGGGATTAAATGCGGAAGAACTTGCATTTTACGACGCATTGACAAAACCGCAGGCAATCAAAGATTTCTATCAAAATGATGAGTTGATTGCGATTACAAAAGAATTGACCGAGATGCTGCGCAAGAATCGTACTATTGACTGGCAGAAGAAGGAAAGTGCTAGAGCCAGTATGCGAAAAATGGTAAAACGATTGCTGAAGAAATATAAGTATCCGCCAGAAGGTATGGAGGATGCTGTAAAAACGGTGATGAGTCAGTGCGAGATGTGGACGGATAATATAGTAGCATAAATAACTTAAATTTTTATTTTAAATTTACTGATTAAAGAATTTATTTTTCATATATAAAGGAGCGAACAGACTTGTATTAGTAAGACAAATAGTTTTAAAAATATAATATCTGTATACAGAAAAAGGTTTATTTGTGATAAAATGTATTACAAGTAAACCTTTTGCTATGAAAGGGGAATTGATAATATCTTTATATAAAATTTATACCAATATCTTTATAAATAGCAGATTGGTTAAGAAAAATTATATTTAAATATTTCGTATAACGGGGTTAAAATGCAGACAATAAAAGTAAGGGGGTATTGCTTTGCTTGAAAATACTATAGACAAAAATGAAGTTGAAGAAATAAGCAAACAGAACAAAGTCGTTTCTTTATTTCAATATATCGGAGAGCTTAATAAATTAAAGCAAAAAATAATATTAAATGCAAAAGATTATCGATGGTATTGTCCGATTGTTTCTTTTCCAGATGATCCAGAAAATATAAAAATTTATTATCGAGATCGTGTGCAGGAAGAGGACACAGAACATACTACTAATATTTTATTATCGGTACATAAACCAGAATTTCAGAGTTGTCCAAAGCCAGGAAAAAATGTACTCGAATGGTTGGAAGATGGCTGGGAAGATTATCGTATGGCAGCTAAAATAAAAAAAGATAACAAGCTTAAATCTGAACTGCCTCAAGAAGCAGAAGATACAATAGAAAATTTTTATGATGACCCGGAACGTGTAAAACATTTTAATGCTTGGATAGCTGAAAGAGAAATTTGGGCATTGAAACAGAAGATTTATGAAAATACAAGAAATTTTTTTGCAGAACTTTATAAAATTTTTGTGGATTTGGATCGAGAATCTGAAGTTTTAGAGTTAGTAGTTGCAGATGGTTTTATACGTGACAGAAACAACCCTGAGATTGATCATCCTATATTAACTAGACGTGTGAAAATTAACTATGATTCTTTAGAAAACACTATTTATATTATGGATACAGATGTAGACACAGAATTATATACTATTCTTTTTCAGAATATGGATGATATAAATCTTGTGGCAGTCAATCGAATGAATGGAGATTTACGCCAGAATGATTACCATCCGTTAGATAGAAATGAACTTCCAGCATTCTTTCAAATGTTTATTCACCAACTTTCAGGAGAAAGTACTTATTCAGATGAAGGAGTTCCAGAAAAATGGAAATGTCAAGAGCGTTTGCTATTGTATCGCAATCCCTGCTATATTTTACGAAAAAGATTGGATGGTGCTTTAAAAGCAATTGAACAAATTATTGAGAATGTGCAAGAAACAAATGATGTTCCAAATCCTATCAGAGATATTGTAGAGGGTGGAAAAATTGATATTCCTGAAGAACCAAAAGAGATTACTGTTGAAGAACAATTAGCAGAAGTCGGAGGAGAAAGTATTGATATTTTATTATCAAAAGAAGCAAATAAAGAGCAGCTCGAAATTGCTAGACGCATTGAACAATATAATGCAGTTTTGGTTCAGGGTCCTCCAGGTACCGGTAAAACTCATACTATTGCAAACTTAATGGGACATTTTCTGGCACAAGGAAAAAGTGTTTTGGTAACAAGCCATACGCAAAAAGCACTGAGCGTTTTAAAAGATAAATTGGTACCGGGTATTCAGAGTCTTTGTGTTTCGATGCTGGATGATTCTAATGTCGATATGGAAAAATCCATTGATGGTATTACTGAATATATGTCAAATTTTACATCTAGTGAACTTAAGAAAGATATGGAAACTTTATCTCAAGAGCGAGCAAAGGTAATTCAAGACCTCGCCGATGTACGAAAAAGATTATTTTCTATAATTTATAAAGAGTATGAAAGCATTAATCTTCAAGGAGAAAGTGTTTCACCTTCTAAAGCTGCAAATTATGTATTAGAAAACCAGGAAAAATTGTCTTATATACCAGGAAAAGTGCGTTTATATGAACCATTACCCCTTAGCTTTGAGGAATTTAATGATTTATATAAAAGTAATGGTGAGATAAGTGCAAAAGATGAAATGGAGTTAGGTATAGATTTACCAAATCCAAAGGAATTAGTGTCTCCATCTGAATTAGAACAGATTATGCAGCGCTTGCATGAAGCGAATGTTCATATTACTGATATCACTAAAAAGAATCAATGGAAAATAGAAAATTCAATAGAAGATAGAAAAGTTTCTATTAAAGATGGAAATATGGAGATTTCTATACATTATCCAAATGAAGAAGCTGTATCAAAACTTAAGAAATATGTTGATACATTTGAGAGCGTTGAATCATGGATGATGCATTGTGCTGTAGATGGAAAGAAAGGAGGAGATTATAGGAAAATTTGGCTTTTATTAATAGACCAGATTGAAAAAACTTGTTTTTTTGCAGAAAAAACATTAGCAGAACGATTTGGTAAAGATGTTAAAATCCTAAATCAGGAACCGTCATTTTCTTCTGCAATAATACAGTTGCATGATAAATATAAGCAAAGTGGTAAAATTGGGAAAATTGCACTTTTATTAAATAAACAATTGGAAGTTGCTTTAAATGGTGCAACTATAAATGGACAGAAACCACAAAATGCAGAAGATTGTGAAATAATTCTTAGATACATAGAAATGAATGCAATGAGAAAACAATGTGCTTCTTATTGGAATAATTTAATTGCAAAGTATGGTGTGCCATCATTTGAAAGCTTGGATGGAGAAGAGCCAGAACGTATTGCAAATAATTATATATTTGATATAAAAAGATATCTTCAATGGTATGAAAATGAATATGCAAAATTGGTGGAATATATTAACGATGTTGGAATTTCTTGTGATGTGGTATTTAATAAAAATACACTGGATTCAGAGGTGGTAGCAACAGAAAAGGTTTTACATTCAATCGAACATGTGCTTTCTCCAATTTGCAAAATATTTGAGCAGATAAAAATTATTGCTGATTTACATAAACAATTAAATAACAATAAAAATATTTTGAAATTTGATAAGAGAGTTGCATCAGATATATGTAAAAATGTTTTAGAAGCAATGGATTCTGGTGATGTTTCTTTGTACCGTAATGCATATAGTGTTTTAGAAGAAACTTATATGAAATATGATTTACAGAGAAAAAGGGAAAAATATTTAAATAAGTTATCACCTATTGCTTTTGAATGGGCAGAAGCTATTAGAAACAGAGTAGGAATTCATGGAAATACAGTTATGCCGTCAGATTTGGAAGATGCTTGGAAGTGGAAGCAGTATTATGGCATTATTGAGGAAATTACTAAAGAACCTTTTGCAGAGCTACAAGAAAAGAGTCTGTTCTTAAGTAAAGAATATCGTAATATTACAGCAAAGTATGCAGAAAAATGTGCATGGTATCATTTGTTAACCAAAACAGAGCGAGATATTGATATGAAACAGGCTTTAGTCGGCTGGAAACAAACAGTAAAGAAAATTGGTAAAGGTACAGGAAAAAATGCACCTATGTACCGTGCTAAAGCACGAGAACTTATGGTGAAATGTCAAAATGCTGTTCCTGCATGGATTATGCCAATTGGAAAAGCTTTAGAAAGTTTAAATCCAAAAGAAAATAAGTTTGATGTTGTTATTATTGACGAAGCCAGTCAATCAGATGTTTCATCTTTAGCAATTTTATATATGGGAAGAAAACTTGTAATTGTAGGTGATGATAAACAGGTAAGTCCTATGGCAGTAGGTATTGATATTGATAGAATTAATAACTTAAAGGATATGTATATTACAGGAAAAATTCCAAATGCACACTTGTATGATGCTAAAACTTCTATTTACGATATTGCAGCAACAACATTCCAGCCTTTGATGCTTAGAGAACATTTCCGTTGCGTGCCAGAAATCATAGGTTTTTCAAATAAACTTTCTTATGATTTCAAAATAAAACCTCTTCGTGATGGAAGCAAGAGCATGTTAAAACCAGCCGTAGTTAATTATCGTGTGGAAAATGGCGAACGCATTGGCAAAACAAATCCTAATGAGGCAAAAACTATTGTGGCTTTAATGCAAGCATGTATGGAGCAGCCAGAATATGAAAATAAAACTTTTGGTGTTATTTCATTGCTTGGAGATGAACAGGTTAAAAAACTTCAAGAAGAAATATATAAGAATATTGATGCAAAGGAATGCAGCAAGAGACATATTTTATGTGGTAATGCTTCTAACTTCCAGGGTGATGAACGTGATGTAATATTCCTTAGCTTAGTGGACTGTGCAAATGGAAATGGTCCTTTGGCAAAACGAGAATATGGCGCTGATGACTCATATAGAAAGAGATATAATGTTGCAACAAGTCGTGCAAAAGATCAACTATGGGTTGTAAATTCTATTGATCCGTCTAATGACTTAAAACCTGGAGATATTCGTAAGGAATTGATTGATTATTCATTAAATCCTTATGCCATTACTCACCTTCAAGATCAGATTGAGGAAAGGTCTGAATCTCCATTTGAATCTGCAGTTGCAAAATATCTTACTGCAAGAAATTATCATTTAGTACAACAATGGAAAGTGGGATCTTATCGTTTGGATATGGTTGTTGTATGCGGAGATAAAAAAGTTGCAATTGAGTGTGATGGAGAACGTTATCACAGCGGAGAAGCAAAAATTCGAGAAGATATGGAAAGACAGACTATTTTAGAGCGTCTTGGCTGGAAATTTATTCGTATTAGAGGTAGTGAATATTATAGTAATCCAGATAGAACAATGGAAAGAGTTGTCAGTGAACTTTTAAAATTAGGCATTGAACCAGAAATGTATACAGAATTAGAGAAAAATCAAAAGTACGAAACAGAGTTATTAACCCGAATAAAAAGACGTGCTCATAAAATTTTATCTGGAATAGAAAAAGATAATAATCAGTATTCAAAAGATATTATTGCTGCGGCATTAGATCCTAAAAATCATATGATAGGAAATTATTCTGTATATTGAATATAAAAATGTTATTTTTCTAAATTCAAAGCTGTCAAATTGGTTTTTATTTATATGTTAACAAAAATATTAATATTAAATTTAGACATATAATAAATAAAATATACATAAGTCTTTAAAAATATACAGAGGTCGCGTGTTCGAGTCACGTTTTCGGCTCAAAAGAAAAGCGGTTAAAACCAAAAGGTTTTAGCCGCTTTTTTTGGTGAATCCAATAAAAACCCCCGGCTATGCCGGGGGAATCAGGGAGCTTTAGCTTCAGGCAAAAAACCTCCTATGCTATAATAATCTTGAGTCCGCCAAGACACAAGAAAGCATAGGAGGTTTTTTATATGAATAGTTTATCACATACAAGTTGGGAATGTAAATATCATATCGTATTCGCACCAAAGTATAGAAGACAGGTAATATATGGAAAAATGAAAGCCGAGATAGGAAAAATTCTTCGAGAATTATGTGATAGAAAAGGAATAGAAATTATAGCAGCAGAATGTTGCCCAGATCATGTACATATGCTGATTCGTATACCACCCAAATACAGTGTTTCAGAAATTTTTGGATATTTGAAGGGAAAAAGTTCTCTGATTATATTTGATAGACATGCAAACTTAAAATATAAGTATGGGAATAGAACATTTTGGTGTAGAGGATATTATGTAGATACAGTAGGAAAAAACACAAAAAAGATACGAGAATATATCAATAATCAGTTAAAAGAAGACTGGATGGCAGATCAAATTAGTTTAAGTGAGTACATTGACCCGTTTACGGGTGAAAAAGTAAAAGGGAACAAATAAAAATAGCCGCCAAGGGCGGCAGTTGAGAAAGTAGAGCGCTTGGCGGACTTTCAATGCGCTTACAAGCGCAGCTGGTAATAGCCCCTTCTAGGGGCAGAGCAAACCACCGGCTAAGCCGGTGGTCCTGATTTTGTGTTTAAAAATATTTACCGACAGAATTTTTGAAGCGAAAAAAATGGCTATCACATATTGACAATAATAATATGAAAACAGAGCTTTTAAAGGTGATTAAAATAAAGAAATTCTGACAATAATAGTATTTTGTTAAAACCAGCCAATATTAACTGTAAATTTTTGTTGAATTGCGAAAAAAATATTGACAAAAGCAATATCTCAATGATACACTAACAAAGTGCCTGCGTGCAGGTACTTTATTGGTATGTCATAAGACATACGGCAGAACTTATTGCAATGGCAGAAAGTATTAATTCTATAAGGAGGTGCACTTTAATGCCAACATTTAACCAGTTAGTTAGAAAGGGCAGACAGACAGTAGAGAAGAAATCAACTGCTCCCGCTCTTCAGAAAGGTCTTAACTCTCTTAAAAAGAAAGCTACAGACATTTCTTGCCCTCAGCGTCGTGGTGTTTGTACAGCAGTTAAAACTTCTACACCTAAAAAGCCTAACTCAGCTTTAAGAAAGATCGCCAGAGTTCGTCTTACAAACGGTATCGAAGTTACAGCTTACATCCCCGGTGAAGGACATAACCTTCAGGAACATAGCGTTGTTCTTATCAGAGGCGGAAGGGTAAAAGACTTACCCGGTGTTCGTTACCATATCATCAGAGGTACACTCGATACCGCTGGTGTTGCTAACAGAATGCAGGCTCGTTCAAAATACGGCGCTAAACGTCCTAAAGCAGCTAAGAAGTAATTTTAATTTAAGTAATGCCTTATACAGTCAATACAATCTGCAAATTGCATCACGATATTGAGTATTAGGCATGTACGCTCATACACAGTATGCGCGAGTACCGATGAGAGAATATTTTTATTAAGGAGGGAAGAACCGTGCCTAGAAAAGGACATGTAGCAAAGAGAGAAGTTTTACCAGATCCTTTATACAAAAGCACACTTGTTACAAAGCTTATCAACAGCATCATGCTTGACGGTAAGAAGGGTGTAGCTGAGAAAATTGTATACGGTGCGTTTGAAAAAGTAGGAGAAAAGACAGGCAGAGAGCCCCTTGAAGTATTTGAAGAGGCACTCAACAACATTATGCCCGTTCTTGAAGTTAAAGCTCGTCGTGTCGGTGGTGCGACATATCAGGTTCCTATGGATATCAGACCTGACAGAAGACGTACACTCGGCCTCAGATGGCTCACAACTTACAGCAGAAAACGCGGCGAAAAGACAATGGAAGAACGTCTTGCTGGAGAAATCCTTGACGCTCTTAACAACGCAGGTGGCGCTTGCAAGAAAAAAGAAGAAACACACAAAATGGCAGAAGCAAACAAAGCTTTCTCACATTACAAATGGTAATATAACATTACGTGATTATGGCTGCCGTGAAGAAAAAATCTTTGCGGCTGCCTGATAAATGAAGGAGGAATACACGTGGCAGACAGAGAGTTCCCACTTGCCAGAACCAGAAATATTGGTATCATGGCACATATCGATGCAGGTAAAACTACTCTGACAGAACGTATTTTGTTCTATACAGGCCGTAACTACAAAATCGGTGACACTCACGAAGGTACAGCTACAATGGACTGGATGGAGCAGGAGCAGGAGAGAGGTATTACTATTACATCTGCCGCTACTACTTGTCACTGGAAAGATAACAGAATTAACATCATAGATACACCGGGACACGTTGACTTTACTGTTGAGGTTGAGCGTTCACTTCGTGTTCTTGACGGTGCAGTTTGCGTATTCTGTGCTAAGGGCGGCGTTGAGCCCCAGTCAGAGACAGTATGGCGCCAGGCTGATAACTACAACGTACCTCGTATGGCTTTCGTTAATAAAATGGACATCATGGGCGCAGACTTTTACAATGTTATCGACATGATGAAGGACAGACTTGGCTGTACACCCGTTCCGCTTGAACTGCCCATCGGTTCAGAACAGGATTATGTTGGTAATATCGACCTTCTTAATATGAAGGCTCTTATTTATAAAGATGATGTCGGCAAAGTAATCGAGGAACAGGAAATCCCTGCTGATATGCTTGAAAAGGCTGAAGAATACAGAACAAACCTTGTTGAAAGCGTAGCAGAACTTGATGAAGAACTTATGGACAAATACCTTGGCGGTGAAGAGCTTACAATCGATGAGATTAAGGCTGCTATCCGTAAAGGATGTATCTCTTGCGAGATCATTCCTGTATTCTGTGGCTCAGCTTACAGAAACAAGGGTGTTCAGGCGCTTCTTGACGGTGTAGTTGATTATATGCCCGCACCTATCGATATCCCTTCAATTAAGGGTACAGATCCTGCAACAGGCGAAGAAGTTGAAAGACATTCTTCAGACAGTGAGCCTTTCGCAGCTCTTGCGTTCAAGATCATGAACGACCCCTTCGTTGGAAAACTTGCTTTCTTCAGAGTTTACTCAGGTACACTTGACTCAGGTTCATATGTATACAACTCTGTAAAGGGCAAAAAAGAGCGTGTTGGACGTATTCTCCAGATGCACGCTAACCACAGAGAAGAAATCGACAGAGTTTACTCAGGAGATATCGCAGCAGCTGTTGGTCTTAAATTCACAACAACTGGTGATACAATCTGTGATGAAGATCACGAAGTAGTCCTTGAGTCTATGGTATTCCCTGAACCCGTTATCTCAGTTGCTATCGAGCCCAAGACAAAGGCTGGCAGAGATAAGATGGGTATCGCTCTTGCAAAACTTGCAGAGGAAGACCCTACATTCAAGACATATACAAACACAGAGACAGGCGATACAATCATTTCAGGTATGGGCGAGCTCCATCTTGAAATCATCGTTGACCGTCTTCTCCGTGAGTTCAAGGTAGAAGCTAACGTAGGTAAACCTCAGGTTGCTTACAGAGAAACATTCCTTAAGGACGTTGACGTTGAAGGTAAGTTCGTTCGTCAGTCAGGTGGTCGTGGTCAGTACGGTCACTGTAAGGTAAGATTCTACCCTATCGGAACAGACCCTGAACATTCATATGAATTCGTTAACAGCGTTGTCGGTGGTGCTATTCCTAAGGAATACATCCCTGCTATCGACAAAGGTATCCAGGAAGCTATGCAGAGCGGTATCTTAGGCGGCTACCCTGTAGTAGGCGTTAAAGCTGAAGTTTACGACGGATCATACCATGATGTTGACTCATCTGAAATGGCTTACCAGATCGCTGGTTCAATGGCGTTCAAAGAAGCTATGAAGAAGGGTGACGCAGTTCTCCTCGAGCCCATCATGAAGGTTACAATAACAGTTCCCGAAGAATACATGGGAGATGTTATCGGTGACGTTAACTCAAGACGTGGACGTATCGAAGGTATGGACTCAAGAAACGGTGTACAGATCATCCATTCTTATGTTCCCCTTGCAGAAATGTTCGGATACTCTACAGACCTTCGTTCAAATACTCAGGGACGTGGTAACTACGTAATGGAAGTTGACCACTACGAACAGTGCCCTAAGAGCGTTCAGGAGAAGGTTCTTGAAGGAAGACGCGCCAACTAAGTTTTAAATTTGTTATTGCAAATATGCAAGTAATTTTATATAATATTTTTAGATTGGCTTAATGCTAACAAACTCTTGGATAAAACAAATTTAAGGAGGAAATTTTAAATGGCAAAGCAGAAGTTTGAGAGAACAAAACCTCATATTAACATTGGTACAATCGGACACGTTGACCACGGTAAGACAACTTTAACAGCTGCTATCACAACTGTTCTTAACGCAAGATATGGCTTAGGTGAGAAGGTTGCATTCGACAACATCGACAAAGCTCCCGAAGAAAGAGAAAGAGGAATCACAATTTCAACAGCTCACGTTGAGTATGAAACACCCAACAGACATTACGCTCACGTTGACTGCCCTGGCCATGCTGACTACGTTAAAAACATGATCACAGGTGCTGCTCAGATGGACGGTGCTATCCTCGTTGTTGCTGCAACAGATGGTCCTATGGCTCAGACAAGAGAGCATATCCTTCTTGCTCGTCAGGTAGGCGTTCCCTACATCGTTGTTTACATGAACAAATGCGATATGGTTGACGACGAAGAACTTCTTGACCTTGTTGAAATGGAAATCAGAGAACTCCTTAGCGAGTATGAATTCCCTGGAGATGACATCCCTGTAATCAGAGGTTCAGCTTACCAGGCTCTTCAGGATCCTAACGGAAAATGGGCTGATTCAATCATTGAACTTTTCAACGCTATTGAAGAGTACATTCCTACACCTGAACGTGACGTTGACAAACCTTTCCTTATGCCTGTAGAAGACGTATTCTCAATCACAGGTCGTGGTACTGTTGCAACAGGTAGAGTAGAAAGCGGTACAATCAAAGTTTCTGACGAAGTTGAAATCGTTGGTCTTTCAGATGAAATCCGTAAGGTTGTTGTTACAGGTGTTGAAATGTTCAGAAAGCTTCTTGACCAGGCTCAGGCTGGTGACAACATCGGTTGCCTCCTTCGTGGTGTTCAGAGAAACGAAATCGAAAGAGGACAGGTTCTTGCTAAACCCGGTTCAATCACACCTCATACAAAATTCACAGCTCAGGTTTACGTATTAAGCAAAGATGAAGGTGGCCGTCATACACCTTTCTTCAACAACTACAGACCTCAGTTCTACTTCAGAACAACAGACGTTACAGGCGTTATCAACCTTCCTGAAGGCGTTGAAATGTGCATGCCTGGAGACAACGTTGAAATGACAGTTGAACTTATCACACACGTAGCTATGTCAAAGGGTCTTCGTTTCGCTATCCGTGAAGGTGGACGTACAGTTGGCGCTGGCTCAGTTGTTGAGATCATCGAGTAATTTTAACTTGAACGATTTTTATCCGCTGTTCCGTAAGGAACAGCGGTTTTTTTATTTCCGCAAAGGGCAGGGCGCAATACATTCGGGCGGTTTATTGATACAATTAAAGCCATTGGGATGGGTACTCAGAATTTTATGAGTGTTTAAAAAAATACTATGCTGTGCTAAAATATTATAATGGAGTAATGGAGGTGCAGAATATGTATAAACCTAAAACGGAAAAGGATATAAGGTGTCCGTTGGAATATGGTATGGAGTTATTCGGCGGTAAATGGAAACCGAGGATAATATGTATGCTGGGTCTCAACGGTACCATGAGATATGGAGAATTAAAAAGGGAACTGGCGCCAATTACTGATACGGTCCTTGCGGCTACCCTTAAGGAAATGATAAATGACGAACTGGTATGCCGTACCCAGTATGAGGAAATACCTCCCAGGGTGGAGTATTCTCTGACGGAGATAGGGGGAACGCTCAAACCCGTGCTTGTAAATATGTGTATATGGTCCAGGATGAGAATGGGTGAAACGGATGAACCTTCTCTCTGCACCAAGTGCTACTATATAAGGAAGTAACGGTACTAAGAAATTTATTAGTACCTCATAAATTTCTTAACTACTTCAATATGACATTAAGCTCTGATATTATTTACTCGTAAAGATAAAACAAATCTTTGAAGGAGGAATAAGTAATGAAAGAACTTAATGAAAAGGTAGTAGAACTGCTTAACTCAACAGAATTATGGTGGATTGGAACAAACGGAGAGGAGCCTAATGTAGTTCCCGTAGGATTCAAAGAAATCGCTGAAGACGGAAAACTTATTGTAGGTGTTCTCCATCTTAATACAACCCTCGCCAATCTTGAAAAGGATAACAGAATAGCTGTTTCAGTATGCAGCGGAAAAACAATGGTGGGTTATCAGATAAAAGGAACAGCTAAGTTTGTTGCAGAGGGTAAATATGCCGACAAATGGAAAGAGATTTCATCAAAGATGTTCAGCGGAAAAATGAGCACAAGAGGAGTAATTGAGATTACACCTGAAAAGGTAATCAATACAACACCCGGACCTAAGAACAACACAGAGCTTTAATTGGCATAATTTTTTAAGGGATACATTTTGTATCCCTTTTTTTATTTTTGGAAGCATTAATTATGTAGAGGTAAAGTGAAAAACGGATATACATATATATACGTTGCCATCAAGATAAGCAGACTGCATTATTAATAGTAAAAATACTCCGGCTACCATTATATTGGTATTTATGATATACTGGATATAATTGAGGAGGTGCGCCATGTACGCTTATAACACTATTAATGTAGAAATGCAGGAAGATATAGCAATAGTAAAATTCAACAGGCCCAAAGCTCTTAACGCTCTCAATGCGGAAATGACCTATGAGCTGGCAGACCTTTTTGATAAACTTGAAAAAGATAAAGCTGTAAGGGGAATAATACTTACAGGAGAGGGCAGGGCATTTATGGCCGGTGCTGATATATCGGAAATGAAGGATAAGGATGCGGAAGGCGGACGCGAATTCTGCAGGGCATCGAATTATGCCTATGGAAAAATAGCTGATATAAGCAAACCTGTCATTGCAGCTGTAAACGGATTTGCCTTAGGAGGAGGCCTTGAAGCTGCTTTATGCTGTGACTGGAGAATAGCTGCCGAGTCGGCGGTCTTTGCTGCACCAGAAGTAACTTTAGGAATAATACCCAGCGGCGGCGGCACCCAGAGACTTCCGAGACTAATCGGAAGCGGAAGAGCAAAGGAACTTATTTTTACGGGAAGAAAAATAAAATCCCACGAAGCGGAAAGAATAGGAATGGTAAACAGAGTTGTTCCCAATGAGGAGCTTATGGCAGAAGCTATAAAAGATATGAAAGAAACTCTGGCCAATTCTGCAATAGCTTTGAGATATGCCAAGGAAGCAATCGACACCGGTCTCAATATGGATTTGGCAGACGGTATAAAGGTAGAGATAAATTCTGCCGGAATGGTATTTGCCGGTGAGGACAGATTGGAAGGTGTTACGGCCTTTTTGGAAAAACGTAAGGCTGTATTTAAGGATAAATAATGATTTTTCGGGAATTTATGCCGCAGGAGAATGTGACTTTTAAAAGTTTACGAATCTGCTGCGGCAAGTTTATCTATAATAGATAATAAAAATTAAATTACGAGTTTATAATTTAATTTATAAATGTATATTTTGAACAACTTGTATATATAGCGGTTAAATATATGTTAAAATTTCGTTGATTTTTTAAGAAAAAATCAAAAAAAACTATTGCAAAAACTTTTCTAATAGTATATAATCTTATCGTTGTGACATAGAGTGTAGATACGGAAGGTTGCCGTCGATCCCACAAAGACGGGTTTTTCCGAGGAGCGATGTCCAGTTCAAGAAACCGGGCGACAAGGTCACTGTACTGAATATAGGGGGAAGCTTGCGCTTCTTTATGTGTCTGTAAATGCGCGGACACACCCGGATAAGTGTGCAGTCACCACTTGTCGTGCTGAAACAAAGAGTACGAAAAGGAGGGGACTTTTTTTATGGCAAGTCAGAAAATCAGAATCAGTCTCAAAGCTTACGATCACAAATTGATCGACCAGAGCGTAGCTCAGATAATCGAAACTGCAAAGAAAACAGGAGCTCAGATCAGCGGACCTATCCCGCTTCCCACAAAGAAGGAAGTTGTTACTATCCTTAGAGCGGTTCATAAGTACAAATATTCTAGAGAGCAGTTCGAAATGAGAACTCATAAAAGACTGATCGATATCCTCAGCCCTACACCTAAGACTGTTGATGCATTAACACGTCTTGATGTACCCGCTGGTGTTGATATCACATTAAAAGTAATGAAATGATCCGAATTGGTTTTTATATAAGTAACTGTTAACAGCTTATATTAAAACTAGAATGATTACCCGTAAGCCTTAAAGGTGAGAAGGGCAATCCGCTGTAGATTTCAGGAGGTGCGAGAAATGAAAAAAGCTATTATGGCTAAGAAAATCGGTATGACACAGGTTTTCACTGAAGACGGACGCCTTATCCCTGTTACAGTTCTTGAAGCAGGTCCTTGTTCCGTAGTTCAGAAAAAGACAATGGAAAATGACGGCTATGAAGCAATTCAGGTCGGATTTGTAGATCAGAAAGAAAAGTTAGCTAACAAACCTAAAAAAGGTCACTTTGAAAAGGCTGGCGTTTCACTTAAAAAGTATCTTAAAGAATTCAGATTTGAGGACGCTGCAAACTACGAAATCGGCGCAGAAATCAAAGCTGATATCTTCGCAGCAGGCGATAAAGTAGATGTAAGCGGTGTTTCCAAAGGTAAAGGATACGCAAGTACAATCAAGAGATACAACGCGCAGAGAGGTCCCATGGGACACGGTTCAAAATCTCACAGAGTTGTTGGTTCAATGGGTTCATCAGCTACACCTTCAAGCGTTAAGAAGGGTAAGAGAATGCCCGGACATATGGGTGCTGTTAATGTAACAGTTCAGAACGTTGAAATCGTTCGTGCAGATGCTGAGAAGAATCTTCTTCTTATCAAAGGCGCTGTACCCGGACCTAAAGGCGCAATACTTGTAATAAAGGAAAGCGTAAAGGCTTGATAAACTTTACGAAAGGAGGAAACAGACATGGCAAATGTTAAAGTATACAACATGAGCGGAGCAGAGGTCGGAACAATCGAACTCAGCGATGCTGTATTCGGTGTTGAAATAAATGAACACGTTATGCATCTTGCAGTAAAACAGTACCTTGCTAATCAGAGACAGGGCACACAGAGCGCAAAAACACGTTCAGAAGTACGCGGCGGTGGAAAGAAACCTTTCAGACAGAAGGGAACAGGCCGTGCTAGACAGGGTTCTATCCGTGCTCCTCAGTGGACAGGCGGTGGCGTAGTATTCGCTCCCAAGCCCAGATGCTACTCATTCAAACTTAACAAGAAAGTTAAAAAGCTTGCTTTACAGTCAGCTCTTTCAGTTAAGGCAGTAGAAAACAAGATCATCGTTCTTGAAAACCTTGATTTAGCAGAAGTTAAGACAAAGGAAATGGCTAAGGTTCTCAGCAATATCAATGCTGGCAAGGCTCTTATCGTTATGGAGGGCAGCAACAAGAACGCCATCCTTTCAGCTAGAAATATCCCCGAGGTTAAGACAGCTTCGGTTAACACAATCAACACATACGACGTTCTTAAGTACAACACACTCGTTGTAACTAAAGAAGCTGTTGCTAAGATTGAGGAGGTGTACGCATAATGGCAGATTTAAAGTATTATGACGTTATACTTAAACCCGTTGTTACAGAAAACAGTATGTCTATAATGGACAGCAAAAAATATACTTTCCTTGTACACCCGGATGCAAACAAAATCCAGATCAAACAGGCTGTTGAAAAGATGTTTGAAGGTGCTAAGGTTGAATCAGTTCACACAATGAACTGCGCAGGCAAGACAAAAAGAAGAGGCATGATTTACGGAAAAACAGCTAAGACAAAGAAAGCTATCGTTAAGCTTACAGCTGACAGCAAAGACATCGAGATTTTCCAGGGCATGTGATTATAACCAGATAGAAAAGAAACACACGGAAACGTGTAAGAGTATGAACGGATTGAAAGGAGTGTAAAAGATGGGCATCAAGAGATATAAGCCTTATACACCATCCAGAAGACACATGACAGTGTCTACTTTTGAAGAAATTACAAAGAAAACACCCGAAAAATCCTTAGTTGTTCACCTTAAGAAAAACTCAGGAAGAAATGCTCAGGGTAAAATAACAGTTCGTCATAAAGGTGGCGGCGCTAAGATAAAATACAGATTAGTAGATTTCAAACGTAACAGAGACGGTATCCCCGCAAAGGTTGTTGGTATCGAGTACGATCCTAACAGAACAGCTAATATCGCTCTTATCGTTTACGCAGACGGCGTTAAATCATACATCATCGCTCCTGTAGGCCTTAACGTAGGCGACACAGTAATGAGCGGTGCTGAAGCAGAGGTTAGAGTTGGTAACGCTCTTCCTATGAGATATATCCCCGTTGGTGCAAACATCCACAATATCGAAATGAAACCCGGTAAGGGCGCACAGCTTGTACGTTCTGCTGGTAACGTAGCTCAGCTTATGGCTAAGGAAGGCAAATACGCTACAGTAAAACTTCCTTCAGGCGAAATGAGACTTCTCCCCATCGACTGTAAAGCAACAATCGGTCAGGTAGGAAACCTTGACAACGAGCTTGTTACAATCGGTAAGGCTGGTAGAAAACGTCATATGGGTATCAGACCTACAGTTCGTGGTTCTGTTATGAACCCTAACGACCATCCTCACGGTGGTGGTGAAGGTAGAGCACCCGTTGGTCGTCCTAGTCCTATGACTCCTTGGGGTAAACCTGCAATGGGCTACAAGACAAGAAAGAAACACAAAGCATCAAACAAATATATCGTTCGCAGAAGAAACGGATAATAATCTTTTTACTTTCGTAAAAGTATCGATAACGATGAAAAACATCGGAATCATTTTTAAAAGGAGGACAAATACATGGCCAGATCACTTAAAAAAGGTCCATTCGCTGATGAGCATCTCTTAAAGAAAGTTGATGCATTAAACGCAGCAGGCGAAAAAACAGTTATCAAAACTTGGTCTCGTCGTTCTACAATTTTCCCTGAAATGATCGGACATACAATCGCCGTACATGACGGAAGAAAGCATGTTCCTGTATATATAACAGAAGATATGGTTGGACACAAACTCGGTGAGTTCGCTCTTACAAGAACATACAGAGGACACGGCAAAGACGCAGAAAAGAAATCTAAAGTACGTTAATCGGTTTGGAAGGAGGGTTTCGTTCATGGCAAAAGGACACAGAAGCCAGATTAAAAAGGAAAGAAACATTGCAACACAGGAAAAAAGACCCCATGCATCGGTTAAATACACAGGCATTCCTGCTTCTAAAGCAAAAATCGTTTTAGACCAGATCAAAGGCAAAGACGTTGCTACAGCAGCTGCAATGCTGGAGTACTCACCCAGATATGCAGCAGCAGTTATCGCTAAAGTATTAAAATCCGCAGTTGCAAATGCAGAAAATAACTTGGGTATGGATGTCAGCAAATTATATGTTGAAGACGCGGTGGCAGGTCAGGCTCCCGTTATGAAGAGAATTCGCCCCAGAGCACAGGGCAGAGCTTACAGAATCTTAAAGAGATCAAGTCATATATCCATAATCCTTAATGAGAGATAAGGAGGTAGAATAGAGTGGGACAGAAAGTTAATCCGCACGGCTTAAGAGTCGGCGTTATCAAAGATTGGGATACTAAATGGTATGCTGATAAAGACTTCGCTGATTACTTAGTTGAGGACGTAAATATCAGAAAGTTCATCAAATCAAAACTTTACGCTTCAGGCGTTTCAAAAATAGCTATCGAAAGAACAAACGATAAAGTTAAAATCACAATCAGAACAGCTAAACCCGGCGTTGTAATCGGAAAGAACGGCCAGGCTATCGAAGAGCTTAAGAACGAAGTTCAGAAGATTTCAAAGCAGAAGGTTAGCATCAATATCGAAGAAGTTAAGAGACCTGAGCTTGACGCACAGCTCGTTGCTGAAAACATCGCTCTTCAGCTTGAAGAACGTGTAACATTCCGTCGTGCTATGAAACAGGCTATGGGCAGAACAATGAAGTTCGGTGCTAAGGGTATCAAGACTACAGTAAGCGGACGTCTTGGCGGTGCTGAAATGGCAAGAAGCGAAAGCTACCATGATGGTACTATTCCCCTTCAGACATTAAGAGCTGACATTGATTACGGATTTGCTGAAGCAAACACAACATACGGAAAACTCGGTGTTAAAGTATGGATCTACAAGGGAGAGGTTCTTCCCGTAAAAGCTGCTAAAAAGGAAGGAGGCGCTGAGTAATGTTAATGCCCAAAAGAGTAAAAAGACGTAAACAGATGAGAGGCAGACTTAAAGGTCGTGCACTCAGAGGCAATAAAATTACTTACGGTGAATACGGTATCGTAGCGCTCGAGCCCAGCTGGATCACATCAAACCAGATTGAAGCAGCCCGTATCGCTATGACAAGATATATCAAACGTGGTGGTCAGGTATGGATCAAGATCTTCCCTGACAAACCTATTACAGCAAAACCTGCTGAAACTCGAATGGGTTCAGGAAAAGGTTCACCTGAATATTGGGTAGCAGTAGTTAAACCCGGCAGAGTTATGTTTGAGCTTGCCGGTGTACCTGAAGAAACAGCAAGAGAAGCTTTACGTCTTGCTAGTCATAAGTTACCAATCAAGTGCAAGATCGTTTCTCGTGCGGAGCAGGAAATGGAAGGTGATAAGCAGTGAAATCTAAAGGCTACGTTTCAGATTTAATGAACAAATCAGCAGCCGAGTTAGGCAATGAGCTTGTTGCTGCAAAAAAAGAATTATTCAATCTCAGATTCCAGAACGCAACTAACCAGTTGGATAATACTGCAAGAATCAAAGAGGTTCGCAAGAATATAGCAAGAATTCAGACTATAATTACACAGAAACAGAGAGCAGCTAACTAATTAGCGAAAGGAGGCACATCTCGTGGAAGAAAGAAATCTTCGTAAAACAAGAGTGGGCAAAGTAGTCAGCGACAAGATGGACAAGACAATCGTTGTTGCTGTTCAGGATAACGTAAAACACCCCTTATACGGAAAAATCGTTAAAAAGACTTACAAACTCAAGGCTCATGACGAGAACAACGAGTGCAGAGTCGGCGACCGTGTAAAAGTTATGGAAACAAGACCTTTATCAAAGGATAAGAGATGGAGACTTGTTTCAATCGTAGAAAAAGCTAAATAAAAAATCCTGATATGAGAGGAGGCATATAATATGGTTCAGCAAGAAACCAGATTAAAAGTAGCAGATAATTCAGGCGCAAAAGAGCTTCTCTGCATCAGAGTTCTCGGTGGTTCAACCAGAAGATATGCAGGAGTTGGAGATATAATAGTTGCTGCGGTTAAAGACGCAACACCTGGCGGCGTTGTTAAGAAAGGCGACGTTGTTAAAGCAGTAGTAGTAAGAACTGTATCAAGAGTAGGCAGACCCGACGGTTCATATATCAAATTTGATGAAAACGCAGCCGTTATCATCAGAGATGACAAGAATCCCAGAGGTACTCGTATTTTCGGACCCGTTGCAAGAGAGTTAAGAGAAAAACAGTTTATGAAGATCCTTTCTCTCGCACCGGAAGTTCTTTAAGGAGGTGTAACGACAGTGGCCAATATGAAGTTAAAGAAAGGCGACAAAGTAGTTGTTATCGCCGGAAAAGATAAGGGCAAAGAGGGCAAGATCCTCCTTGTTGACAGAAAGAAAAACAGAGTCATCGTTGAAGGTGTCAACATGATCTCTAAGCACACAAAACCCAGTCCCGCTAACCAGCAGGGTGGTATCATCAAGAAAGAAAACTACATCGACGCTTCAAACGTTATGTATTTAATAAACGGAAAACCCACAAGAATCGGTTACAAATTAACTAAAGAAGTTAAAGACGGTAAAGAAGTAGTAGTAAAACAGAGAATCGCTAAAAAGACCGGCGAAGTAATCGACTAATCTGTGAAAGGAGGTTAACTAATGAACAGACTTAAAGAGTTTTATGATGCAGAAATAGTTGACGCAATGACTAAAAAGTTTTCATATACAAATAAAATGGCTGTACCCAAGCTTGAAAAGATCGTTATCAACATGGGTGTAGGTGAAGCTAAAGACAACGCTAAAGTTCTTGATGGAGCTGTTAAAGACCTTACAATCATCGCAGGTCAGAAGCCCATCATCACAAAAGCTAAGAAATCAGTTGCTGCTTTCAAACTTCGTACAGGAATGCCTATCGGATGTAAAGTAACACTTCGTGGCGACAGAATGTATGAGTTTGCTGACAGATTAATCAATATCGCTCTTCCCCGAGTTCGTGACTTCCGTGGTGTAAAGGCTAACTCTTTCGACGGAAGAGGTAACTACACAATGGGTATCAAAGAGCAGCTTATCTTCCCTGAAATCGAATATGATAAGGTTGATAAAATCAGAGGTATGGATATCGTGTTCGTTACAACAGCAAAGACAGATGAAGAAGCAAGAGAATTATTAAGATTATTCGGAATGCCATTCAGCAAATAAGGGAGGGAAACAAATGGCTAAGAAGTCAATGGTTATCAAGCAGCAGAGAGCCCCTAAATTTTCAACCAGAGCATATACACGTTGCAGAATTTGCGGAAGACCGCACGCTGTTTTAAGAAAGTACGGAATATGCCGTGTTTGCTTCCGTGAGTTAGCTTACAAAGGCCAGATACCGGGAGTTAAAAAAGCAAGCTGGTAATTAGGGAAAGGAGGATATAACACATGTCAATGAGTGATCCAATCGCAGATATGCTCACTAGAATAAGAAACGGTAACACAGCTAAACACGACACAGTTGATGTACCCGCTTCAAAGATGAAGAAAGCTATCGCTGATATATTAACAAACGAAGGCTATATCAAAGGCTATGAAGTGATCGAGGACGGAGTTAAGTCAACAATCAGAATCAGCCTTAAGTATGGCACTGACAAGAACGAAAAAGTTATTACAGGTATAAAGAGAATTTCTAAGCCCGGTCTTCGTGTTTACGCAGGCAAGGAAGAACTCCCCAGAGTTCTTGGCGGACTTGGAACAGCTATCATCTCAACAAGCAGAGGCCTTATGACTGACAAAGAAGCTAGAAAAGCAGGCATAGGCGGAGAAGTTATAGCATTTATTTGGTAATTTAAATAGATATTACAGGAGGTGCAGAACATGTCACGTATAGGTAAACTGCCCGTTGCCATCCCCGCAGGTGTTGAAGTTAAGCTTGCTGAAGGCAATGTAATTATAGTTAAGGGACCTAAGGGAACTCTTACTCGTAAACTGGCTGATGACATGAACATCGCAATTGAAGAGGGTCAGGTTGTAGTTACAAGACCCAACGATTTAAAGAGAAACAAGGCTTTACACGGCTTAACAAGAACACTTATTAACAATATGATAATCGGTGTTACACAGGGATACGAAAAACAGCTTGAAATCAACGGTGTTGGTTACAGAGCTGCTAAGTCAGGTAAAAAACTCACTCTTTCACTCGGATATTCACATCCCGTTGAAATGGAAGACCCAGAAGGCATCGAGACTGTTGTTGACGGAACAACAAAAATCATTGTTAAGGGTATTGATAAAGAGAAGGTTGGACAGTTCGCTGCTGAAATCAGAACAAAACGTCCTCCTGAACCTTACAAAGGAAAAGGTATCAAGTATGCTGATGAGTACATCAGACGTAAAGTAGGTAAAACAGGTAAGAAATAATAAAGGAGTGAGATCCGTATGATAAGTAAGCCATCACGTGCGGCTGCCCGCGTAAAACGTCATTACAGAATTCGTAATAAGATAAGCGGTACTGCACAGCAGCCCAGACTGGCTGTGTTCAGATCAAATAAGCACATTTATGCACAGGTTATTGACGACGTAGCAGGCAATACTTTAGTTGCCGCATCTACTCTTGAGGCAGATATCGCAAGCAAAGTAGAACATACTTCAACTGTTGAGGCTGCTAAGGCAGTAGGCGAAGCTATCGCTAAGAAGGCTATGGACAAGGGCATCACAGAGGTTGTCTTTGACCGTGGCGGATATATCTATCATGGAAAGATCCAGGCATTAGCTGAGGCAGCAAGAGAAGCCGGATTACAGTTCTAAGACAAGGAGGAAAACAAGTTGAAGAATATCGATCCCAGTACACTTGATCTTAAAGATAAAGTAGTAACTATCAACCGTGTTACTAAGGTTGTTAAGGGTGGTCGTACAATGAGATTCACAGCACTCGTTGTTGTTGGAGACGAAAACGGCCACGTAGGATGCGGTCTTGGTAAGGCAGCAGAAATTCCCGATGCAATCCGCAAAGGTAAAGAAGATGCTATGAAGAACATCGTTACTGTAGAAAGAAACGAAGCAGACAGCATCTACCACGGAATCACAGGTAAGTTCGGAAGCGCAAGCGTAATGCTTATGCCCGCTCCCGAAGGTACAGGACTTATCGCAGGCGGCCCTGCCCGTGCGGTACTTGAACTTGCCGGAATCCGTAACATCAGAACAAAATCACAGGGTTCTAATAACAAGAGAAATGTAGTAAGTGCTACAATTCAAGGTTTAAGCCAGGTTACTTCACCTGAGAAGGTTGCTAAATTACGCGGCAAGTCAGTTGAAGAACTCTTAGGTTAAGGAGGTAAAACAATGGCCGGAGAACTTAAAATTACATTAGTAAAATCAACAATCGGCGCATTGCCGAAGCATAAAAAGACAGTACAGGCTCTGGGCTTAAAGAAGCTTCACAGCTCTGTAATCAGACAGAACAACGCTGCTACACTTGGTATGGTTAATCAGGTAAAGCACCTTGTTAAGGTTGAAGAGATATAATAGGAGGTGCCAGCATGAACTTAGGTGAATTAAAACCTGCATACGGCTCAAACTCAAAGAGCTGGAGAAGAGGCAGAGGCCACGCTTCAGGAAACGGTAAGACAGCCGGCAGAGGTCATAAAGGACAGGGCGCTCGTTCAGGATCAGGCGGAAAGGCAGGATTCGAAGGCGGACAGATGCCCCTTTACAGAAGACTTCCTAAAAGAGGCTTCAAATGCATTAACTCAAAAGAAATCGTTGCTATCAATGTTGATATGTTAAACGTATTTGAAAATGATACAGTAGTAGATATCGAGGCTTTAAAATCAGTAGGTCTCATCAGTAATCCTAGAGATGGAGTGAAAATTTTAGGTGTTGGTGAACTTGAGAAGAAACTCACAGTAAAAGTTAACCAGTACAGCAAATCCGCAGCAGAAAAAATCGAAGCTGCCGGCGGAAAAGCAGAGGTGATCTGATTTGTTTAAAATATTCGTCAACTCGTGGAAAGTCAAAGAGATTAGAAACAAAATGCTCTATACTCTTTTGATTCTTGCGATCGTAAGACTTGGGGCACATATTTATCTTCCCGGAATAAGCGCGACGACTATTAAAGCATATACAGATCTGTATTCAACAGGTACACTTTATAATATCATTGCCGGCGGTGCCGGATCAGGATATTCGATTTTCGCTTTAGGTATCGGACCTTATATTACAGCTTCAATTATCATGCAGCTGTTATGCGTCGCAATCCCTTACCTTGAACAGCTTTCAAAGGAAGGCGAAGACGGACGTCAGAAGATAAACAAATATACCCGTTATATAACAGTAGTGCTTGCGGCACTCCAGGGTACGGGTATTGTTCTTAACTACAGGACAATGATGACCAATCCTTCAGCCCTTAATGTGGTAATCGGTGTTATAACTGTTGTAACAGGTTCAATCTTCATTATGTGGCTTGCTGAACAGATTACAGCAAAAGGAATCTCAAACGGTTCATCAATGATAATCTTTGTAAATATTATCTCAAGTCTTCCTCAGGCTATATCAGCCCTTGTTTCATATGCTCAGGCAGGAACAACAGGAATACTTAAGATAGTTGGAATACTTGTTCTTCTTCTTATCGTAATAATTCTTATCGTTAAGGTTAATGACGGTGAGAGAAGACTTCCGGTACAGTATTCAAACAAGATGGCAGGAAGAAGAATGGGCGGCGGAAACAGCAGCACATTCCCCATCAAGGTTAATACAGCCGGAGTTATCTCAATCATCTTTGCAATATCACTTCTCCAGTTCCCGGAAACAATCAGCGGTTTCATAACTGCTAAACCGGAATGGCTTCAGACAGTGATAAATGTTCTTAAGATGACACACCCGGTTGGTGCGGTATTATATGTGATTTTAATTTTCTTCTTCTCATATTTCTACACATCAATCGTTATCAATCCCAATGAGATCGCTGAAAATATGAAAAAGAACGGCGGTTTCATTCCCGGTATTAGACCCGGACAGCCTACAGCAAACTATATTACAAGAGTTGTTAGCAGAATCACTCTTGTAGGTGCAGTGTGCTTCTCAGTACTTGCACTTGTACCCATTGTTATGCAGTGGATATTCAAGGTTAACGTAGGTTTCGGAGGTACAACACTTATCATCGTTGTAGGTGTCTGCCTCGATATAGTTAAAGCACTTGAGTCTCAGCTTCTTATGAGACATTATAAAGGTTTCTTGGATTAATTCTGACTGTTCGGGGAATGCAAATGCATTTCCCGGGGGTCGGAGTCAGATAGTCAGAAAAGAGGGTAAGACGATGAAATTAGTACTCATTGGTGCGCCCGCAGCCGGAAAAGGCACGCAGGCAGCAAGACTCGTTGAACACTACTCAATAGCACATATCTCAACAGGAGATATGCTTCGTGAAGAAGTAGCGAAAGAAACAGAGCTTGGTAAAGAAGCTAAAGCAATAATGAATGCCGGCGGACTTGTGTCCGACGAAATCATCATAGCTATGGTTAAGGAACGCATTAAGAAAGACGACTGCGCAAAGGGCTTTATACTTGACGGATTCCCTCGTACAGTTGTTCAGGCTGAGAAACTTGACGAAATGGTTTCTCTTGATAAGGTTGTATATATCAACGCACCCGACGAGGTAATGCTTGAGAGACTTACAGCAAGACAGACATGCCCTAAGTGCGGAGCTACTTATAACAAACTTTTCCTGCCTCCTAAAGTTGCCGGAATATGCGACAAGTGCGGTGCTGAGCTCACACAGCGTAAGGACGATACAGTAGAAGCCGGAAAGGCACGTATCGAAACTTTCCACAACCAGAGCGAGCCCCTTGTTGAGTTCTATACAAAGAAAGGTATCCTCTTTGAAGTAGATGGTACAGCAGCTATAGACGACATCACAAAGGCAATCATTGAAGGCTTAGGTGAAGAATAATGGCTATCACAATCAAGACACAGGATCAGATAGAAAAAATGCGTGTCGCAGGCGGCATACTCATTGATCTGATAGATATACTTGAAGAAATGATAAAACCCGGTGTTACAACTGACGAGTTAGATAAAGTAGCAGAGGATTTTATCAGAAGCAGAGGCGCTGAGCCTTCATTCTTAGGCTACGGCGGATATCCCAAAACACTCTGCACATCAGTGAATGAAGAGATCGTTCACGGAATTCCCTCTTCCAGAAAACTTAAGAATGGTGATATAATAAGTATAGATATGGGAGCCTATATAAACGGTTATCACGGAGACTGCGCAAGAACTTACGGAGTAGGCGAGATAAGCGAGGCTGACAGAAAGCTTATAGAAGTCACAAGACAAAGTTTCTTTGAAGGAATTAAATTTGCAAAAGCCGGCAATCATTTATATGAAATATCGGCAGCTGTTCAGGACTATGCCGAATCCTTCGGATTTGGAGTAGTAAGGGATTATGTCGGTCATGGCATAGGAAGAAATATGCATGAAGATCCCTCAATACCCAACTACAGACAGGTGGGCAGAGGTCCTAAACTTCAGAAGGGAATGGTTTTGGCCATTGAACCTATGATAACAGCAGGTTCATATAAATGCAGGGTACTTAAAGATGGATGGACAGCAGTGACCAGAGATGGTTCAAATGCGGCGCATTATGAGAATACTGTTCTTATAACGGATGGCGAACCTGAACTGCTTACCTTTAGAAAATAAGAAAAGGGTGAACAGAAATGGAATACACCGTAGGACAGGTGGTTTATTCCAAGAGCGGACACGACAAAGGCACAGCTTTTATCGTGACAGAGATAGATGGTGAGTACCTTTATCTCACGGACGGAAAATGCCGTAAAATGGATAAGCCTAAAAAGAAAAAGATAAAACATGTCCAAATCACTAACTATTGCGACGCCGATTTAAAGACAAAGATAGAGAATGGCGAGTATCTGCTCGATGCTGACTTTGTCAAGGCGCTTAAGAGATATAGTAGTCAAAAACAGAGCAAAGCGAATTAAGGAGGTTCTTAGATTGTCAAAAGACGATGTAATTGAAGTAGAAGGAACCGTATTGGAGAAATTACCAAATGCTATGTTTCAGGTTGAGCTTGAAAACGGACATAAGATTTTAGCACATATCTCCGGAAAGCTTCGTATGAATTTTATAAGAATTCTTCCGGGAGACAAAGTATTGGTTGAAATGTCGCCCTATGATCTTGCCAAAGGCAGAATTATATGGCGTGCGAAATAAGGAAGGAGCGATCACAATGAAAGTAAGACCGTCTGTAAAACCTATGTGTGAAAAGTGCAAAGTAATCAAAAGAAAAGGTCATGTTATGGTCATTTGTGAAAATCCCAAACATAAACAGAGACAGGGCTGATATCTTTAATTATATGGGTTGTGAAGGGGCATGAACCCTTCAGACCGATTTGGTTTTCAGCTGTCGGGCGGCTGACAGGCCTCCGGTCTGTACCGACAGAAAAAAATATAAAAATTTTAATGGAAACATTAAAAAAATCTTTGAAAAATCCGGAAATCTTTGGTATAATAAAATGATGTGATTTACGGGTTAGTAAAATAAGAATTTAATTGGAAACAATCGTTGTTTATAACACTTTAGGAGGTGCAAATTTTACATGGCACGTATTGCTGGTGTAGACTTACCAAGAGAAAAACGCGTTGAGGTCGGCCTTACTTATGTATATGGCATCGGACACGCAAGCGCTGTAAGAATCTTAGCTGAGGCAGGAGTTAATCCTGACGTAAGATGCAGAGATTTAACGGATGAAGAAGTTGCAAGAATCCGTGACGTAATAGATAGATCACAGACTGTAGAAGGTGACCTTAGACGTGAGATCGCTCTCAACATCAAACGTCTTATGGAAATCGGATGCTACAGAGGAATCCGCCACAGAAAAGGCCTTCCTGTTAGAGGTCAGAAAACTAAGACAAACGCTCGTACAAGAAAAGGTCCTAGAAAGACTGTTGCTAACAAGAAGAAATAATTAAGAGGGAGGCAAAAGACTAATGGCAAAGAAAGCTGTTAAGAAATCGACTACACGCAGACGCCGCGACAGAAAACACGTTGAACGCGGTCAGGCGCATATCCAGTCAACATTTAACAATACAATAGTAACTATTACAGATACAGTAGGAAACACACTTTCATGGGCAAGTGCTGGTGAATTAGGATTCAGAGGTTCAAGAAAGTCAACTCCCTACGCAGCTCAGATGGCAGCTGAAACAGCAGCTAAGGCAGCTTCTGATTACGGTTTAAAGACTGTAGAAGTTTTCGTTAAGGGACCCGGTTCAGGACGTGAAGCAGCTATCCGTGCGCTTCAGGCAGCAGGTCTTGATGTAACAATGATCAAAGACGTTACACCTGTACCCCACAACGGATGCAGACCACCCAAACGCAGAAGAGTATAATTAGGAGGTGCTTAGTTAAATGGCTAGAGATAGAGTTCCAGTTCTTAAGAGATGCAGATCACTCAACCTTGATCCTATCTATTTAGGAATTGAAAAGAAATCAAAGAAGAAAAATGCAAAAGCCGGCAAGAAGATGAGTGAGTACGGCCTTCAGTTAAGAGAAAAACAGAAAGCTAAATTCATCTACGGCGTTCTTGAAAAACAGTTCAGAGGATATTTCGCTAGAGCTGAAAAGATGAGAGAGGGTATCCCCGGTGAAAACCTCCTTATCCTTCTTGAGCTTAGACTTGACAACGTAATGTTCAGACTTGGCTACGGAAGAACAAGAAAGGAAGCTAGACAGATCGTTCGCCACAAACATGTATTTGTAAATGGCAAACCTGTAGATATTCCTTCATATCAGGTAAAGGTCGGCGACGTTATTTCAGTTAAAGACAAATATGCCGATATGCAGAGATACAAAGATATACTTGATGTTACAGCCACAAGGGTAGTACCCGAATGGTTAAGCGCAGACCATGAGAACCTTAAGGGAACAGTTGTATGCAAGCCCACAAGAGCTATGATCGACATCCCCGTTGAGGAAACTCTTATTGTCGAGCTCTATTCAAAGTAATGATTTTGTTGGTTACTGCTTTTTATATCTGCAAGGGAGGTTTAAATGAGTGTTTGAATTTGAGAAACCTCGTATAGAAATAGCTGAAATGGCACAGGACGGAACATATGGCCGTTTTGTGGTTGAACCCCTTGAAAGAGGATATGGTACAACGCTCGGTAACTCGCTGAGAAGAATACTTCTTTCATCACTTCCCGGTTCTGCCGTAAGTAATGTAAAGATTGACGGTGTTCTTCATGAATTCAGCGTTATTCCCGGAGTAAAGGAAGACGTTACCGAAATCATTTTGAATTTAAAATGTCTCGCGATTAAAAATACAAGTGAGGGCAATGAGTCTAAGGTGGCTTACATAGACGTCGAAGGCGAAGGCGAAGTAACTGCTAAAGATATCAAAGCTGACAGTGATATAGAGATCCTTAATCCGGATCTCCATATCGCGACATTAAGCGGCGGCCCTAACAGTAAGCTGTATATGGAAATAACAATCAGCAACGGCAGAGGTTATGTCGGAGCTGACAAAAACAAGAAGGAAGACCAGCCCATAGGAATGCTTCCTGTTGACAGTATCTTTACACCTGTCACAAGGGTAAACTTCCTTGTTGAGAATACGCGAGTAGGTCAGATTACAGATTATGATAAACTGACTCTTGAAGTATGGACAAACGGAACTATTGCACCCGATGACGCCGTAAGCTACGGCGCAAAACTTCTTAACGAGCACCTTGCTCTTTTCATTGACCTTTCAGACAATGCTAAGAACACAGAGATACTTGTTGAGAAGGAGGAAGGAAAGAAAGAGAAAGTGCTCGAAATGAGCATCGAAGAACTCGACCTTTCAGTACGTTCCTACAACTGTCTCAAACGTGCCGGAATCAATACCGTAGAGGATCTTGCTTGCAAGACCGAAGAGGAAATGATGAAGGTAAGAAACCTCGGAAAGAAGTCTCTTGAAGAAGTTCTCAACAAGATTGCAGAACTTGGACTTTCATTAAAACCGAGTGATGATTAATTATTATTGACGTAAGACTGCAGGGGGCTGTAAGCCCAAAGAGCAAGTCCCCTGGGGTAAGTTTTACGGTGTTTACAAGGAGGATTTGTAATGACAGGTTCAGGAAACAGAAAACTCGGACGCACAAGCAGCCAGAGAAAGGCTCTTTTAAGAAATCAGGTAACTAGTCTTTTATACTACGGAAAGATTAAGACAACTGAAACAAGAGCTAAAGAAGTAAGAAGAATAGCTGAAAAGCTTATCACACTTGCAGTTAAGGAAAAGGACAATTTTGAGGAAGTTGAAGTAATGGCTAAGGTTCCCAAGAAAGACGCTTCCGGCAAGAGAGTTAAAGAAGTAGTAGACGGCAAGAAAGTTACTGTTTACGAAGAAGTTAAGAAGACAATCAAGAAAGATAAGCCTTCAAGACTTAATGCGAGAAGAAAACTTTTAAGCGTTCTTTACCCTGTAACAGAAGTTCCCAAGGACGGAAAGAAAGTAAGAAAGAACACTGTTAAGGTTGATATGTGCGCTAAGATGTTTGACGAGATCGCTCCTAAATATGCTGACCGCAAGGGCGGATATACTCGTATAATCAAACTCGGAAACCGTAAAGGCGACGGCGCTCCCGAAGTAATTATCGAGCTTGTTTAAGAAACAAAGGGGATTAAGTGCTGCTTAATCCCCATTTTTTCATATTTGAGCTTTTATGAGATTTAACAAAGTTATTTTAAGAAGATGATTTTGTTAAACCTTATAAATTATATAGTCTGATTAAATTAAAAGACGGTGATATTATGAAAATGGTTGAAGCAAAAAATGTGAGCTATGAGTATACCAAAGTAGTTGAGGTACAGGGTGAAAATACCGAAAGAAAGCTTATGGCTCTCGATAATATAAATATAGATATTGAAAAGGGCAGCTTTGTGGCTGTGCTTGGCCATAACGGCTCGGGAAAATCAACATTTGCTAAACATCTCAATGCCCTTGTAACACCTTCGGAAGGTACGATTTTTGTAGACGGAATGGATACAAAAAATGACGAACTGGTATGGAAGATAAGACAGAATACGGGAATGGTATTCCAGAATCCCGATAACCAGCTTGTGGCTACCATAGTCGAAGAAGATGTTGCCTTTGGTCCTGAAAACCTTGGGATTGAGCCTTCCGAGATAAGGAAAAGAGTAGATGAGTCCCTTAAAATGGTTGGAATGGACGGCTTCCAGAAGGATACACCTTCAAAGCTTTCAGGCGGCCAGAAACAGAGGATAGCCATTGCGGGCATACTGGCAATGAAACCCCAGTGTATTGTTTTGGACGAGCCCACAGCTATGCTTGACCCCCAGGGACGTCAGGATGTAATGGATACTATCCATAAACTTAATAAGGAAAACGGTATAACAATAATACTTATTACCCACTATATGGACGAAGCTGTTTCGGCAGATAAAGTTTATGTTATAGACGACGGAAAAATGGTTATGCAGGGAACTCCCAGGGAGATATTTTCTCAGGTGGAGAAGATGAAATATTATGGCCTTGATGTTCCCCAGGTAACGGAAACAGCCTATAACTTAAGAAAAATGGGTATAGATATACCACAGGATATACTTACTGTGGATGAAATGGTAGGTGCGATATGTCGATTAAAATCAACCATTTAACACAAATATACGGACAGGGAACTGCCTTTGAGAAAAAGGCCCTTGATGATATAAATCTTGAAATCCAAGACGGTGAGTTCATTGGGCTTATAGGCCATACGGGCTCAGGAAAATCAACTCTCATACAGCATTTGAATGCACTTCTTGTGCCCACCAGCGGAGAGGTGTTGCTTAACGGTGAAAACATATATGCCGATAAGAGCAAGCTGAAATCCATAAGACAGAGAGTAGGCCTTGTTTTCCAGTATCCCGAGCATCAGCTTTTTGAGATGACCGTTTATAAGGATGTGGCTTACGGTCCCGGAAATCTGGGATTAAGCCAGGAAGAAATAGATAAAAGAGTCCGCTCAGCCTTTGAAACAGTAGGCCTTGGGGAAGATATTTATGATAAATCACCCTTTGAGCTTTCGGGCGGCCAGAAAAGAAGGGCAGCCATTGCGGGAGTTTTGGCCATGGAGCCAGAGGTTCTCATATTGGACGAGCCTACGGCAGGACTGGACCCTAAGGGCAGAGACGAGATACTTGATGCCGTTAAAAAGATGCACGATATGAGAAAAATAACGGTAATACTTGTATCCCATAGTATGGAAGACGTGGCAAAACTGGTAGACAGGATAATAGTATTGTCGAAGGGCAAAACAGCCATTGTTGGAACACCTAAGGAAGTATTTTCACAGAGGGAAAAGCTTGAATCCATAGGGCTTGCGGCGCCTCAGATAAGCTATGTATTTTCTGAATTATATCAGAAGGGATACGATGTGCCCACTGATATATATACTGTTTCCGATGCTACGGATGTATTATATAAGTTTTTGAAGCAGGTGAAGTGATGATAAGAGATATAACCATAGGTCAGTATTATCCTGCTGACTCACCGATTCATAAAATAGATGCCCGAGTTAAAATAGTGATAACGCTTTTATATATACTTTCTCTTTTCATCATAGAAAGTTTTATAGGATATGCTTTTGTTATCGCTTCGCTGGCAGTCATAATAAAAATGTCAAAGGTACCCTTTAAGTTTATGGTAAAGGGACTTAAATCACTGATATTTATAATCGTTTTTACGGCCATAATAAACCTGTTTGTGACAAAGGGCGAAACTCCGCTCTTTACTGTATGGAGATTTACAGTAACCCTTGAAGGCGTTTATTTTGCCATAAAAATGTGTTTGAGGATTGTACTTCTCATAATAGGTTCGTCTATACTGACGCTTACAACAACGCCCATAAAGCTTACGGACGGTATAGAATCACTGCTTAAGCCGCTTTCAAAGGTTGGAGTACCTGCGCACGATATAGCAATGATGATGACCATTGCCTTAAGATTTATACCCACACTGCTGGATGAGACTGATAAAATAATAAAAGCTCAGCAGGCCAGAGGCGCTGATTTTGACACAGGTAATCTGGTAAACAAGGCTAAGGCTTTGGTTCCCATACTTGTACCGCTGTTTATTTCGGCTTTCAGAAGGGCTGATGAACTGGCAATGGCCATGGAAGCCCGCTGTTATGCAGGCGGAGGCCAGAGAACAAGAATGAATGTAATGAAAATAACTTCGATAGATTATGTGGCTTCAGTAGTATTTGTAATATACTTTGCAGTGCTTGTAGCCATAAGGATATTTGTTTGATATGAAAAGAGTACTTCTTACAATTTCATACGACGGAACAGCCTACAGCGGATGGCAGAAGCAGAAAAACGCCGTAACCGTACAGGGAGAGTTTGACAGAGCATGCTCGGCGCTTTTCAGGGAGCCTGTAGAGAGCATAGGAGCCAGCCGTACGGATGCAGGTGTACATGCCTTGGGACAGAGGGTGGTAATAGATGTAAATACGTCAATACCCACCGAAAGGATACCCATGGCGCTTAACGCATTTCTGCCTGACGACATAGTCGTTACTGCTGCTGAGGATACGGATAAGGATTTCAATCCGAGATTCAAAGCCGTAAAGAAAACCTACGAATACAGGATATACAATAAACCCTTTAGAAATCCTGTTTACAGGAATTACAGTGAGTATGTCAGGGAAACCCTTGATATAGAAAAAATGAGAGCAGCCTGTGCAGCATTTGTAGGCGAGCATGACTTTAAAGCCTTCTGTGCCGCGGGCAACAGCTCAAAGACTACCGTAAGGACCATATATTCGCTTGAAGTATGCGAAGAAGGGGATTTTATCGTAATAAGAGTTACGGGAAACGGATTCCTTTACAATATGGTGAGGATAATAGCCGGAACTTTGATTTATGTGGGAACAGGCAAAATTGCCGCCCAGGATATACCCCGCATAATAGATTCCTGCGACAGGAGCAAAGCCGGTAAAACAGCGGGGCCGTCAGGGCTTACGCTTGTTAAAATTATGTATTGATTTTTTAAAATCTCTATTGACAGCAAATGGGCTTTATAATATAATTAAAGCTGTTGCAATGCCACTTATAAACTCGTTAGCCCCGAGTTTGTCTATAAATTTTATATCTGTTTTGGAAACTTAAGGGAGGTTTAACAATGAGAACAACATACATGGCAAAACCCGCCGATATCGAAAAGAAATGGTATGTTGTAGACGCAACTGATAAAACATTAGGACGTCTTGCATCAGAAATAGCTAAAGTATTACGCGGAAAAAACAAAGCTATCTATACCCCACATATAGATACAGGTGACTACGTAATCGTTATCAACGCTGACAAAATCAAAGTAACAGGCAAAAAGATGGATCAGAAGATCTACAGACGCAACTCAGGATGGATCGGAGGACTTAAAGAAACTCCTCTTAGAAGAATGCTTGAAACAAAGCCTGAAGAAGTGCTTACTCATGCTGTTAAAGGCATGCTTCCCAAAAATGCACTCGGAAGAGCTATGATGAGAAAACTTTTCGTTTACGCTTCAGCAGAGCATCCTCACGCAGCTCAGAAACCCGAAGTATTAGAAATTAAGTATTGAGATAAGGAGGAAGCAAAATGGTAGCAGCCAGATATTACGGAACAGGCAGAAGAAAATCTTCCGTAGCCAGAGTATATCTTGTACCCGGCAGCGGTAAAATCACTATAAACAAAAGAGATATTGACGAGTACTTTGGTCTTGAGACTCTTAAGTTAATCGTTCGTCAGCCCCTTGAAGCTACAGATACAGTAGCTAAGTTTGACGTACTTGTAAACGTTAAGGGCGGCGGCTTCACAGGACAGGCAGGTGCTATCAGACACGGTATTTCAAGAGCTTTACTTGAAGCTGATGCTGATTACAGACCCGTTCTTAAGAAAGCAGGTTTCCTTACAAGAGACCCTCGTATGAAAGAAAGAAAGAAGTACGGTCTCAAAGCAGCACGTCGTGCTCCTCAGTTCTCAAAGAGATAATCATTTATCCGAGAATATCATCCCGAAGGTTTATGCCTTCGGGATTTTTTTATTTGGTTTTTGGCTCTGATTTTGAAGTTTATATTTATACAAAAAGTCTATAGATACTTCAACCCAGACTTATATCGGTAGTATAGGCTGATGAAATATTTCAGGACATAAAAAATCCTACCGTTCCCATTTATAAATAAACAGGACGACAGGATTTTTATTTATAGATTTTCAGATATAAGTTTGAATGCTTTTAAAGCTTACGGTTTAGGCAAGGGTATACTTGTGGAAAACATCAAGCATTTCCTTTACTGCCATACAGGGGCCGTCAGAGGCATCAAGACCGGCGTCTATCAGTGTGGCGTTGGACCACTGAGACTGAGAAGTTTCTCTAATCAGCAGATGAGTACCGGCATTATAGAGTTCGCAGTAACACCAGCCGAGACCTTTTTCTTTGAAAAGTTCCAGCATTGTATCCTGATATGCAGCCACCACATTAATATCCCAGTCAGCGCCTGCAAAGCTGCCAAATTCGCCTATCATAAAGCCCACACCATACTTTTGTGCCGTATCCTGATATGGCTTAATGGCCTTATTATAAATATCCTCTCCGGTAATTACAGTATTGTTTGTATTGCTGTAACTGCCGTCTTTGTTGATAACTACGGGAAGCGGTTCGGGGTCATCGGGCGCATCACTGCTGAATACAACGGACGTATGTCCGGCGGGACCTTCCACTGTTACCGTATCAATGTGGGCATCTTCGTTGCGCACCCATATTTGAGCTTCTGTTGTACCTTCAGGAAGCTGGACGGTAAGCATATCTTCTCCGTACCAGCATTCACCGTTTTCCTCCCAAAGGGTTTCAGGCATATCCAGTGTCTGTATAGATACTCCGTCAGCCAAAACCTCCAGCTGTGCATTGGGACCGGATTTGCCTACATGGATAGACAGGCTGGCACCGCTTATTTCTCCCTGAAGCGTTAAAGGCGCGTTTAGTGTGGAAATCTGCCATGCAGGAAGAACGGGCATGGGCCAGCTGGGCTCAAAGTAGGAACCTGAGCCTGCTCCTGTGTCTCCGGTAGCTATATTAATAGGATAGTAGGGGTGGCAGCCCACTGCTATTCCCAAGGAAGCCGTGTAATCCAGCCAGGCTGAATCGGGTTCTCCGGCAAATGAGTGGAGAAGTACACGCTCGCTGTCTTCCGAACGAATGGCAGATACCATTTCACTGAACTTCTCTGCCTGATAGTCAAAGTCATCACCCGACGGCTGTATCTCATTGCTGAGGTCAAAGGTCAGATATTTGCTGGGTATACCTTTATAACGGCGGGCAAGCATTGTCCAGTAGTCACTTACAATGGACCATTCTGCGTCGTTTTCCGGCATCATATTAGGAGAATCATCCAGTTTGCAGTTGCCGTTTTCGTCCAGATAAAATCCCATGGATATTTGAATATGTACTCCGTGCTCCATTCCCCAGGCTATGAGCCGGTCCAGTTCTTTCAGCTCGTTTTCGTTAATAAGACGTCCGTCCTCGGGATAGTCGGGGAAACGTAAAGTGTCAAAGCCAAAGAACAGACGGAGGAAATTAAAGCCGTTTTCCGCCAAAAATGTCACGTCTGACTCTCTGAAATGGCGGTAAATATGGTGTCCGTCCTTACAACAGCTGAGCCCGGCACCTTTCCAATCGGAGGGAAGCTCATTCTGGCTCACTTCCGGAAGAGGCGAATTTGCTGACAGCAGCTGGTCTGTAATAATGGAAGTGTCATAGCCTCCGGCTTCCGTTACAGGAATATAGACCGGGTCATCGGCGGTTATTTTGGCATTTGATTCCGTCAGTCTTGTTAGTGCGCGTATGGCTTCTTCATAGCTTACGTCCTTATCAAAACCGTAGGTCATATCTTCCTCGGGCTCAAAAGGGAGAAGTCGCGAAACAACGGAAGGTGTTTTTTCAAAATGCCAGGCGGCGTGTTCCAATATGTTATACTCCGTACTGCCGTCGTATGTACCGGCATAGGGTTCCTGCCAGTTGGAAAACAGGGGATAGTCTCTGGATAAACCGTGCCACCAGTCTTCGGCTGTGGATTTTTCTTCCCAGTCCGGCTGGACGGTTTCTTCACGGTCTATACCCATAATAATTGATGCCTCAAACATGGCCAGAAGGGCGTCATCTCTCTGCATTGGCTCATCGGAGAGAAGAGCATCTGATGCAAGTGCTTCCCACTCGGGAACAAATTCTTCGCCGCGCATTGACACAATTCGTGTCAGAAGCTCACAAAATCGGCTGTAGGTAACGGTTTTATCCATATCGGTAAGTTCGTCCTCTGATACGATACCGTACGATACGGCCCGCGCCAGTTCATCGTCCATGGAGCTTTGGCTGTTTTTCCCGCCTGTACCGCAGGAAGCAAGGGATAAAAGCATAGCCACTGCAAGGCCAAATGCGGCAATGCGTCTCATAATAATACCTCCTTAATATTTATTTTATTGTAGATACCTATATTTTACAAAGTGCGTATATATACGTCAAGAACGCAGTAAAACGGCGGTATGACGATATGAGGGTGATGTTGATTTTAGAGGATATTTCCAGTAAAATGGGTGTATACAATAGGATGCCCGTAATATTACCAATGTGTAAGATTAGTAAGTCAGGAGGGATATTTATGAGAAAACAAAACAGGTTAAAAATAACAGCAGCCGTTTTGGCAGGATTTCTAGTTTTGACTAATACAGCCTATGCCCAGGGCGGCATATCCGGAAAGGCATTAAAGTCGGATATAAGAGCTTATATAAACGGAGAACCTGTGCATATAAAAGACGTGAGAATGGGCAAGGGAAATAACCATCAGGATTATTATTTTATTCTGGATTTGGATATACAAAAAGAGGACATAAACAGTCTGTCCATAGAATGTAATATATGACAATAGGTAATAAACAGCAGGAGGACCCTGTGGAGGAATGATATGAACATAAGGACAGCTGAAAAAAATGACATAAATAATTGGATGAATTTTGTGGATAAAGTTAAAGATGTTTTTCCGGGTCTTGAGACTGAGGAAGAACTCCTGGAACACAAAAATACCGTGCTGGATTTTATTGAAAAAGGTCTTGCTGTATGTGCCGAAGAGGACGGAAAAATAATAGGAACACTGCTGTTTTTGAAAGATGAGGGACAGCTCTGTTTTCTGGCTGTGGATAGGGCTTACAGAAGAAGGCATACAGCCGAAAAAATGGTAAAAATGGCGCTGGAGGAGATTCCCGAAAATATTGATGTGACAGTAACCACCTACCGTGAGGGAGACCCTGAAGGCATTGCGGCAAGAGCGTTTTATAAGTCTCTTGGCTTTGAAGAAGGAGCGCTTAAAGAGGAATTTGGAAGTCCTGTGCAGGAATTTGTTTTAAGAGGCGAAAAAAGACGAAGCATAAAGAATAAAATATTAATCAGGGAATATAATCCCTCGGACTGTAAACGCATTACAGAGCTTTTTTACGATACTGTACATAAGATAAATATAAAGGACTATGATGAAAAACAGATAGAAGCATGGGCAGGGCAGATACCTGATACCAGCGTGTGGAATAGGTCGTTTTTAGAGCATTTTACTGTCGTTGCGGTAATGGACGGGGAAATAACAGGCTTTGGGGATATGGACAAAAACGGATACCTTGACAGGCTGTATGTTGACAGCAGGCACCAGAGGGAAGGAATCGGAAAGGCCATATGTGACAGTCTTGAAAAAGAAGTTAGAGCCAAAGAATATACGACATTTGCTTCTGTAACGGCGAAACCGTTCTTCGAGAGCAGGGGATATACTGTTGAAAGAGAAAATACCGTAATAAGACAAGGAATAGAGCTCAAAAATTATTTTATGACAAAGAAAACGGATTGATGATTAACGTGGAAAAAGAGACAGGAAAAATTCCTGTCTCTTTTTATATGTTTATAAATTAGTGATACTGAAAGCCTTTAATAAATGATTAAACCGTTTTTATCAGCACTTTATGCAGGCTACCGACTGGCCGGCATTTATCTGCTCGCTCTGATTTACGAATATATCTTCAACTATACCGTCACAGGGAGCGTCAATGGAGAACTCCATTTTCATACTTTCGATTATTACAAGTTTGTCTCCTTTTTTAACTATTTCACCTTTATGAGCTCCTATTTTCCATACACTGCCCGGCATATTTGAAACGACGGCTCTGCATCCTTCGGGAATTTCATTTTCAACTGGCATCTGGCTTTCTTCATGCTCAGATACGAATTCATCAAGCCCCTGGTCTTTCCAGCGCTGTCTTTCTTCCTCAAATGATTTTTCCTGATGTTCTTTAAATATATGGGCACTTTCTTTTATGCCTTCGAGGAATTTTTTATATTCTCCCAGATTGAATGAAGTGTCCTCAATTTCTACGTTAAATTTACCTCTGGGGAAATCTTCCCTCATTTTCATAAGTTCTTCGTGGCTTACGGGGTAGAACTGAAGCTGGTCAAAGAAGTTGAGAAGCCAGGGCTTTCCTTCCTTAAAGCTGTTGGTTGAACGGAGAAGATTCCACATCTGAACGGTTCGTCCAACGAACTGGTAGCCTCCAGGGCCCTCCATACCATAAACACAGAGATAAGCTCCACCGATACCGACGGCATTTTCAGGTGTCCATGGCCTTGCAGGATTATATTTGGTTGTTACGAGTCTGTGGCGCGGATCAACAGGCGTTGCCACGGGAGCTCCAAGATATACGTCGCCAAGGCCGAGAACAAGATATTTAGCGTCAAATACAATTTTTTTAACGTCCTCTATGCTGTCAAGGCCGTTTATCCTGCGTATAAATTCCAGGTTGCTGGGACACCAGGGAGCATTGGGTCTTACGGTCTTCATATATCTTTCAGCCGCAAGCTGTGTCTGCGGATCGTCCCATGAAAGAGGAAGCTTAACTATTCTTGAAGGTACGGTTATGCTGTCCAGGTCAGGCAGATTTTTATCCGTTTCAAGAACGATTCTGCAAAGTTCCTTTATATTTATTCTGTCAGAGTCAAAGTGAATCTGCAGGGAACGTATACCGGGTGTGATATCAATAATGGGGAGATTTTTCTTTTCCAGCTCCTGCATAAGAACATGCACCTGGAATCTCAGTTCAATGTTCAGCTCCATCTCACCATATTCAATCAAAATATATTCGTCGCCGGAAGCTCTGATTGTTATTTCAAATCTTTCTCCCTTTGTTTCATTAACAAGTATCGGATACTCGCTGTTAAGGAGTCTTCCGCTGTTTTCAACATCTATTTCATTAAGTTCCGTTCCACCGTTAAGGATAATATTAATGTTTTCCTTTTCAAGTTTTTTCAAGATTTCAGCTTCTTCAAGAGTAAGCAGTGAGAATTTTACTTTGTCTCCGGGGTGAAGCTGTCCCAGCTTCCATAACTGTGCGGAAGCGGTACATACAGAACATACGAAGCCTCCAAGACTTGGTCCGTCGGGGCCGAGCAGTATGGACTGGTCTCCGGTCAGGTCCATGGCACCTATGGCATAGGCATTATCATGGATGTTTGATGGATGAAGTCCCGCTTCTCCGCCGTCTTCCCTTACCCAGTGGGGTATGCTTCCGTTTAATCTTACGCCTGTTCTGGCTGAGTTGAAGTTTACCTCAAATTCACTGTTTACAAGGTTTTCGAGGTAGTCAGGGTGAAGAAATTCCTTAGTACAGTGGGGGCCGGGAATAACTCCTATGAGCCATTCGTTTGTAATTTCAGGTCTGTATTTTTCAGGAAGGCTGTAATGTCTGTCTGTTGTATGTTTTTCGTTAAGTCTTATAACATCGCCTGCCCTTAATGCACGTCCCTGATGTCCTCCGAAGTTGCCAAGGGTGAATGTGGAACGGCTTCCCAGAATCTCGGGAACGTCTATGCCGCCGGCTATTGTTATATATGTGCGCATACCTTTTTCAGCCTGTCCGAAACTTAATATCTGACCGGCCTTTGCTGTTATACACTCATACATGGGTACGGGCTCATCGTCCAGTTTTGCCGACATATCAGCTCCTGTGATACAGAATGTGACGGCGGTTCTGAATTTATATGTGCCGCCCCTCATAGTAAGCTCTATTCCTGCACAGTCAAAGCTGTTTCCAAGTATGGCATTACCTATCCTGAAACTGTAGTCGTCCATGGCTCCGCAGGGAGGAACGCCGACACCCCAGTATCCTGTTCTTCCGGGGAAATCCTGTATTGTAGACTGTATACCGCCGTCTATTACTTCGATTGATGCTTCCTCAGGCATAAAGCCGTTGAGCATGGATGTGCAGAGGAGACCCTTTTTATAATCATCCCTGTCAACAAAGCTGGACAGATACTGAAGGTTTGTTGTTATTCCGTAATATCTGGCATTTTTAAGGACATAGGCCATTTTTTCTATGGCTTTTTCCCTTGTATCCGCCGTAACAATGAGCTTTGCCAGCATGGGGTCATAGAATGACGAAACGTTAATGCCGTCGGTTACCCAGGTTTCTACCCTTACATCATCGGGCATAATAATTTTATCTATTTTTCCTGAGCTGGGCATAAATGAGTTGATACTGTCCTCGGCGTATATACGGGCTTCAATGCTGCAGCCTTTGGGGGATGAAAGTTTTTTCTGCATATCTTTGAGCTCGCCTGCTGCCTCAAGGATCATCCATTCTACCAGGTCTATGCCTGTAGTTTGTTCCGTAATTCCATGCTCTACCTGAAGTCTTGTGTTTACCTCAAGGAAATAGAATGTTTCGTTTTTTTCGTCATAGAGAAACTCCACTGTTCCGGCATTTCTGTAACCGGCAGAACCGGCAAGACTTTTTGCCGCTTTAAACATTTCTTCCTTAATTTCGGGCCTGATATTTGGAGCGGGTGTTTCCTCCATTACTTTCTGATTACGGCGCTGTACGGAACAGTCCCTTTCACCAAGGGTAACTACTTCGCCGTACTGATTTCCGAATATCTGTACTTCTACATGTCTGGCTCTCTCTATATATTTTTCAAGGAATGTTCCGCTGTTTCCGAAGTTAGCCCCTGCCAGGTGGCATACCGCATCAAAACAGTCTCTCAGCTCGTCAGCGCTGTAGCATATTCTCATACCGATGCCGCCTCCGCCAGCGGTGCTTTTTAATATTACTGGATAACCGATACTGTCTGCGGCAGCAACGGCTTCTTCACAGTTTTTAATGAGTGAAGTGCCCTCAAGAAGAGGAACACCTGCTTTGCGGGCCAGGTCTCTGGCTGTGTGCTTAAGACCGAAAAGCTCTATATGTTCGCTTTTAGGTCCTATAAATACAATGCCGTTTTTTTCACAGGCTTTGGCAAAGTCCGTATTCTCACTTAAAAATCCGTATCCGGGATGTATGGCCTGGGCTCCCGTATCAACGGCGGCTTTGATTATTTTTTCAAAATTAAGGTAGCTGTCCTTTGCGGGGCCGTCACCTATTAAAACCGCTTCATCTGCGTTTTCCACATGAAGTGAATTTTCGTCGGCCTTTGTGTATACGGCAACGGATTTTATACCCATTTTCTTTAATGTTCTTTCTATTCTTACGGCTATGGCGCCTCTGTTTGCTATCAGTATCTTTGTAAACATTTTGATTCCCTCCGTTCTTGGTACATTTCTGCTTTTGGGAAACAGAAGTAATAATATGTCTCCCTCACTTTAGGAGAGGAAGACGGCTTGTTTTATTCCTTGGCATCCCATATCAAAAGTCTTACGGGAGTAGGATTATAGTCGTTGCAGGGGTTGTTGAGCTGAGGGCAGTTGCTTATGAGAACCATTGTGTGTTCAAGGGCCTTTACCTCAACATATTTGCCGGGATTTGATACACCGTCATCAAATTTGAAACCGCCTTCCTTTGTAACGGGCACGTTCATAAAAAAGTTAATGTTTGGAGCAAGATCTCTTTTTCCGAATATGCCAAGTTCGTTTTCTGCCATCTGAAGCATAAAGCTGTCTCGGCAGTTATGAAGATGTATTTTTTCTCTGGCATATCTTACGGTATTTGACTGGGACGAGCAGGCACCTCCGATTGTATCGTGCCTTCCCGTAAGGTCCGCAGTGATCTCAAGAAGGGGTTTTCCTGACTCTGTTCTTAATATGCTTCCGGTGGTAAGATATATATTTTCCTGGGCAACTATTGTTGCAATTGCTCCGTAATGGTCCTCGGGATTTGTCATATCGTAAAATGTGGTATCAACTGCCTGGTTTCCGCACAGGTCAACTATTCTCAGTGACTGTCCCGGAAGCAGTTCATGCATCCAGCCTTCGCCGGCTTTTACTGTTTTGTCATAAATGGCGTCCTTTTCATCAAGTGTACTTTCTTTTTTTATAAATCCGTAAATAGCTTCTGCCATATTAAACACCTCCGAATAAATTAAAGTCCCATAAGATTGTAGTAGTCCATTGTATTTTCAAATGCCCTGTAGTTTTCGGGTCTCTTGTTTGCGCACTCATCGGTAAAAATATCAAAGGGAGGAGCGTCGTAAACTTCCATAGTAACGGGTACTGACGGATATGAAGTTCTCTTGTCCAAGGGGTTGGGTGTATTGGATACGATAAGGATTATGTCCATATCTGTTCTTAATGTGACTGTGTCGCCTGCCTTGCTGTTTCCGAGAGCATAATGCATGCTTCCGTCATCTTCGATATATACCTTTGAGAAAAGATTTACACAGGGTACAAGGTCACGTTTTCCCATATTGTTTCTTACAAGTTCCATTTCAAAGTTTTCTTCACCGCAGCGAAGCCAAGGACTTTTATACTGCTGATATTCTTCATAATCTTCTTTGCGGTCCCTCTGATAGAAGGTAGCGCCGTATCTTTCGTCGGTCATTTTTCTTGTGGTATATCCCGAAAGGGAATCATGCCAGCCAACACTGTCCTGTACGATGCTTGCCATAACTCTGCCGTTATCGCTCATAAGAACATTGCCCTGGGAAAGATATGCCGTAAACTGTGCTTTGAGGGTGTCGGGCATATTGTATCTTTCGGAAACGTCCCTCATATTGTACATAAGCATTGATACATTGGCGTTGTCGCCTAAAGTCTTAAAGTGTATATATTTTCCTCTTCCGATATTTCCTGACCATTTTTCGCCGGGTATAAGTGTTTTACTCCATATTTTCTGCATAATATAACCTTCTTTCATTTATATGTTCCTATAGCCTGTAACAAAAAAGGAGACAACATAAATTTATGTTATCTCCTAGGCTTTTCTCCGTCCGTGTAGCATTTCAGCCGTTTTCTCTCGGACCAGTCCTGCCTTATACGGCAGCGGAACCCTAGAAAACTTTTTCGTTATTTTGTTTTGTTTAAGCTGAATTAGATGAATTATCAGCTGTTTATAAATGTGTCGTCAAGGATCTGTGTTACGTCATCGGGTATCTTATCTATCATACCGACATCGTAAAGGAATTCCGCACTCTTTTCGAGAGTGTAGGGAAGGGATGTGTAGTCGCTTCCTTCGGCAAATGTGGCGATGTTCATATCCTTATCGAATATTGTAACTCCATCGAGCATTACCTGATATTCGTCAGTCGAAAGCTCGGAGCCGTCATATATGGCCTGCATAAATGTTTCGTCTCCTGCCTGAAGAAGGGCAACGCCGTCAAACCAAGAATCAACTACCTTCTGTACTGTATCCGGAGCACTGTCGATAACTTCCGTTCTTACGGCAAGGGTATCGGGTATAAGACCGGGTTCGGATTCTGTGCTGTAGAGAAGTTTTCCGCCGCTTTCGATGGCCATTGAAAGGGTGGGCTCCCATAATACGGCTGCATCAACACTGCCTGCAATAAAGGCGGGGCCTGCATCATTTATTGTCATATTTACATAGTTGATATCGTCTATTGTCATTCCGTTGTCTTCAAGTATTTTAAGGAGGAACATATGCTCCAGTGTACCAAGCTCTGTAGCAACGCTCTTTCCTTTGAGGTCAGCAATTGAGTTAATGCCGTCGCTTACTACAAGACCGTCGGCACCTGCTGAGTTATCGTTTACAAGTACGATTTTGAAATCAATGCCTTCATTAAGAGGCGATATGGCGTCTGAAGCCGCTATACATATACCGTCAAGCTGTCCTGAATAGAAAGCTGTAAGGGAATCGCTGTAAACGGGGAAGAAGTTTATATCAACGTAAACACCGTTCTGTTCAAAAACTCCTGCACCTTCAACTCCGTACCAGGCATACCATCCTGACATTGGGCTTACACCCAGCTTAAAGGGATTTTCAGCTGAACCTATGGGAGCCGATGTATCTGTGCTTTCCGAACTTTCTTCAGAAGACGAATTAGAGCTCTCAGATGAAGAACTGCCGCATCCGGTAAGAACACCGGCAGCCATTAATGAAACTGCTGCTAAAAAAATAGTTAGTTTTTTCAACATAAATACCATCTCCTTTTGCATTTTACAAACAAATGTTTAATAAGCGCCTGGATCCATTCGACTGAAATAAGCAGAGAGTAAAAATTGAATTTTTAATTTGTACAATGAGAAAATTTTTGTATTTTAATTTCCAGATTGATTTTTAAATAAGGAATATTGTTGTTCTCTGCTAAAAAAATAAGGCTGCCGCTTTTTGCGACAACCTTGTCTTAACAAGTGTTATAAACTATAAAGGACCATTTGTCAAGGAAATTTTTTGAGATTTTATGAATAAAATTTTAGCTTCATTATATAGTCCCGAAAGAAATTTTTAAAATTATATCACTGAAAAAACGCATAATTATTTTAATGTTTTTATTGACAAGATAAAACAATTGTGCTATCATTTCCGCCATAAGAAACACAAATTGTATATGGAACCTTATTCAGGTTACCGCCGGGCAGCCTGAATGTGAGAGGGTGGATTGATGTATCGTAGGCCTTAGAGATACACTCGATCCACCCTTTATAAATAACAAAGACGTTATTGACCGATATGGTTTTTAACGTCTTTTTTGTTTTTTGTTCCGATTGTGTATCTGGGAAAAAGTCAGACAGTTTGAAAATATGAAATTTATTATGAGGTGATATTTATGAAAATGATCAAAGCAGTCGTAAGACCCGAAAAATCATCAGAAGTACTCGACACATTAAGAGCATCGGATTTTCCTGCGGCAACCAAGCTCAGTATTCTTGGAAGAGGAAAACAGCAGGGGCTTAAAATCGGAACAACTCACTATGATGAGATACCGAAGGATATGATTCTTATAGTTGTAGATGACAGTGATGTTGACAAAGTGGTAAAAATCATCACGGATACAGCCAAAACCGGTAAAACAGGCACATACGGCGACGGAAAAATATTTATTATCCCCGTTGAAAGATGCGTGACTATAAGCAGTGGAAAAGATGAACTTTGATAGGAGGGATGCGGTATGAAACAGCTTATGATAACTATCAGACCGTCAAAATATTATGATGTGAGAGCTGCCCTCATTGAGAAGGGATTCAATTCCATGAGCGTAAAGGATGTCCTCGGCAGAGGAAAAAATTCAGTTGAGTTTGAGGCAGTGGCAACCATGAGCGGAAAAAATAAGGCCCATTACGACCATCCGTTCATAGCTAAAAAGATGATAGAGATATTCGCAAGAGATGAAGATTGTGATGAGATAATTAATACAGTGCTTTCAGTGGCTAAGACCGATACTCCGGGTGACGGAAAAATCTTTGTTATTCCGGTATACAATGCCGTAAGGATAAGGACCGGGGAAAAAGATGTTAATGCCATAATGTAAGAGGCGATGGGAGTGGTTATATGTTTAAAATTAGAGGAAATATAAGCAAACGCTCATATACGACCTTGGCTGTCATTGCTTTTGCTGCTGTATTTATTATATGGTGGCTTTTAAGTTATTTTGAGCTGGTGGACCCGGTTTTCCTTCCTTCTCCTGTGGATGTATGGGATTACTTCATATCATCCGTCAAGGACGGAAGCCTCTGGGACGATACCATAATAAGTGTGCAGAGAATATGCCTTGGTGTTGTTTTTGCGGTAGTGCTTGGAGCGCCTATAGGCCTTTTATGCGGCACATTCAAATTTGCTGAGGCTATAATAAGACCCTTATGTGAGTTTATAAGATATATGCCCGTTCCTGCTTTTACACCCCTTGTAATGGTTTGGGTAGGAATAGGAGAGGAAGCAAAGGTAACACTTCTTTTCATCGGTATATTCTTCCAGCTGGTTCTGATGACAGCCGATGATGCTATGAGTGTAAGTGAAGACCTTTTAAACGCAGGATATACATTGGGAGCCACAAACTGGCAGACCGTGACAAAGATACTTATACCGGCCATGCTGCCAAGAAGCCTTGATACTCTCAGAATGATGATAGGCTGGGCTTGGACATATCTTGTTGTTGCCGAGATGGTAGCCGCCAGCTCAGGTCTTGGATACAGCATAATGAAGGCACAGCGTTTCCTTAAGACTGATGCCATATTTACCGGAATACTTGTAATAGGTATTTTGGGACTGATAACGGACCGTGTGCTTTATATGCTCAACAAAAAATTATTTCACTGGACGGAGGGGAACTAAATGATTGGATTACATAAAAAAGAAATTGAACAGGTCCCTCAGACATTGGAAGCAACGGTAGGTTCCTCCATCATTACAGTCAAAAATGTAGAAAAGGTATATCACGGCAAAAAAGGCGACACAGTTGCCATGAAAGACTGCAATATGGAAGTTCTGGAAAATGAGTTTATATGTATAATCGGACCGTCAGGATGTGGAAAATCAACACTTTTGAGGATGTTAGCAGGCTTGGATTTCCCTACCGGAGGAAAAATAACGGCAAAGGATAAAACGGTTACAGGCCCAGGGGCTGACAGAGGTATGGTGTTCCAGACATATACGCTCTTTCCCTGGATGACGGTGGAGGAAAATGTGAAATTCGGTCTGAAACTCAAAAAAATGTCAAAGGACGAACAGGATGAGATTGCTGCTAAATATCTTAAGGCCGTTGGACTTGATAAGTTTGCCAAGAGTTTTCCAAAGGAGCTTTCGGGAGGTATGAAACAGAGGGTAGCCATAGCCAGAGCATTGGCAAATAATCCGGATGTACTGCTTATGGATGAGCCCTTCGGAGCCCTTGACCCCCAGACTAAGGCTTCCATGCAGCTGCTTTTAAGACAGATATGGCAGAAGCAGAGAACAACGGTCGTATTTGTTACCCATGACATTGAAGAGGCGGTATTCCTTGCCACAAAGATTTATGTTATGAGTGCAAGACCCGGAACGGTAAAAACCGAGATACCCGTTTATCTTCCCTATGACAGAACTTTGGAACTTAAGGACACACCTGAGTTTATCGAGCTCAGGAGAAATGTAAACTCACTTATCAGTAGAAACGAATTATGACAAAACGCTTGTGGGAAGCCTGTAATTTAAGATGATAACCGTTTAAAGACATCATATTTTTATAAGGGAGTGTAAGGTGGGTACATTTCCTCATAAAAATATGCAAATACGTGACCGCTTAATAGATTATTATAAAAAGAGGGGGTTATGCTATGAAATATTTCCCGAAAAGACTTAATATGACCTGGATAAAGAAAAGCTATGAAGACGGCTCTCTTACACCCCTGGAGCTGGCTGAGGAGATAGTAAAAAGGGCCGAAGAAAATATTGATAAAAATATATGGATTGTACCGCCGACAATGGAACTTATGATGCCCTATATAAAGAGACTTGAAAACGCATCTTATGATTCCCTTCCGCTGTGGGGAATGCCCTTTGCCATAAAGGACAATATTGACCTGGAAAATGTTCCGACGACAGCTGCCTGCAAAGAATACGAATATATACCCAAAGAAAGTGCGGCAGTGGTAGAAAAACTTATAGAGATGGGAGCCATACCGGTGGGAAAAACTAATCTTGACCAGTTTGCCACAGGACTTGTTGGAACAAGAAGCCCCTATGGAGAGGTTCATAACAGCCTTAACGATGATTTTATAAGCGGAGGTTCCAGCTCCGGATCTGCCGTAGCCGTAGGCCTTGGAATGGCTGCATTTTCCCTGGGAACAGATACGGCCGGCTCGGGACGTGTGCCTGCGGCGCTTAACTGTCTTGTGGGATATAAGCCGTCTGTTGGTGCTTGGTCATCAAGGGGAGTTGTTCCTGCCTGCGCAAGTCTTGACTGTGTTACGGTATTCGCCAACAACCTGGAAGATGCCAAGCTGATAAATAAATATGCAAGAGGCTTTGATAATAAGTGCTGCTGGTCCAGGGAATTTCCTGAACCTCTGCCAAGACTTCCCGAAAAAATATGTATTCCCAAAACCGTGGAGTTTTTCGGAAACTATGCGGATATATTCAAGGAAAAGTGGGAAAAGGCGGCAGCCCGTATGGAAAAAATGGGCATTGAAGTAGAGTACATAGATACGGAATTATTCAGCAGGGCGGCATCAATATTGTATGACGGACCATGGGTAGCCGAAAGATGGGCTGACCTTGGAGAATTTGTCGAAAATAATCCGGATGCGGTATTTCCCGTAACAAAGACGGTATTGTCCTCGGGAGGCAGAAAAGAGCTTACGGCTGCAAGCTGTTTTAAGGCTGTTCATGAGCTGGCGGAATATAAGGCGCAGGCAAGAAAAATACTTAAAAACAGTGTACTTGTGATGCCTACGGCAGGAGGTACATATACGAGAGATGAGGTAAGAAATGACCCTATAAAGACAAATTCAAATATGGGACTTTATACAAACCACTGTAATCTGCTGGACTTATGTGCCGTTGCGGTTCCTGAAAACAGCAGGGATTTTGAAATGCCCTTTGGCATAACCATATTTGCCCTTGCGGAGAATGAAGGCATAATGCTGGGTACGGCTGAGAAATTTATGGCTTTGGAATCGGTGGAGCTGGCTGTATGCGGACTGCACCTCAAAGGATTTTCGCTGGAGTATCAGCTGAAAGAGCTGGGTGCTGAATTTGTGGAGCATACGGAGACATCAGAAAACTACAGACTTAAAAAACTGAATACGGAGCCTGTAAAACCTGCACTTATAAGGTGCGGGGAAGGAGGCTGTTCCATAGATGTGGATATTTATTCGATACCGGTGGATAAACTTGGAGCTTTTCTTATGAATATTCCGTCACCTCTTGTTCTCGGAAAGGTGGAGTTAAAGGACGGAAGAAAGGTCACAGGCTTTTTATGCGAGAGCGGAGGAGCGGAAGACGCTGTTGATATAACAGAGTATAAAGGATTTAAAAAATATACTGAGGCTTCTGAGGCAAAAAAATAACTGCGGGAAGGCCCATATATTCGGGAAGATTTAAAAATATGACATAATGGCTCAAAAAAAGATTTGAAAAATTTTTGAAAAAAGTGGTTGACAAAAATAAAAGTGAGTTGTAAAATACAAAACATCAAATCAACATAGACAAAATGACGTTGATGAGGAGAGTAAGCAGCAGAAGACTTTACAGAGAGTTCCCGTTAGCTGAGAGGGAATAAGGAATAAACTGCCGAACATGGCCTCTGAGTCGCGTGGATGAACTTGCAAAGGATAAGCCACGACGGGATTCGCCCGTAACAGCGGCAGGGTATTAATTACTTAAATGTATGCGTACTTACTGAGGTCTGCAGTGTGAGCTGTGGATGAATTTAGGTGGTAACACGGGATTTTATGCTCCCGTCCTAAAATAGAATTTATTTTAGGACGGGAGCCTTTTTGTTTGGTAAAAGGAGTAGGGGCAGATGATAGAATTACAAAATATTGTAAAAGATTTCAGCGCTAAGGGCGGAGATGTCCACGCTGTAAAAGATGTAAGCTTAACAATAAATGACGGTGAGATTTTTGGAATAATCGGATTTTCCGGAGCAGGAAAATCAACTTTAGTAAGATGTATCAATCTACTTGAGAAACCCACATCAGGAAATGTCATAATCGACGGACACGATTTGACAAAGATGGGAGACGGTGAGCTGAGAGAAGAGAGAAAGAAAATCGGAATGATATTCCAGCATTTCAATCTTATGAGGGCAAGAACAGTATACGGAAACATAGCTTTCCCTCTTAAGAAAAGCAAACTCAGCAAAGAGCAGAAAAATGAAAAAATAATGTCTCTGCTTAAACTAGTAGGCCTTGAAGATAAAAAGGACGCCTATCCCTCACAGCTTTCAGGAGGACAGAAACAGAGGGTAGCCATTGCGAGGGCGCTGGCAAATGACCCTAAAGTTCTTCTTTGTGACGAGGCCACATCGGCTTTGGACCCCCAGACTACAAAATCAATACTTAACCTTCTGGATGAGGTAAACAAGAAACTTGGAATAACAATAGTAATAATCACTCATCAGATGGAAGTGGTAAAGGACATATGTGACAGGGTCGCAATTATGGATAAAGGAAAGGTAGTAGAAAGCGGATATACAACAGAAGTTTTCTCAAAACCTCAGAAACCTGTAACAAAGTCATTTATCGAGACAGCAAGCAACATAAGCAAGATATACGACTTGATAGAAGCCGGCGATTCATTTACTGAAATTGAAGAGGGCAGCAAAATACTTATTCTGACCTATTCAAATCTGAATACAAAGGACGCTCTTATATCTTACATATCCAGAGAGTTCAATGTGGACGCCAGCATCATTTTCGCCAATGTCGAGATAATGAAAGATAAACCCTTAGGAAAGCTCGTTATCATAATAAAGGGCAGCAGCGAGGGAGTAGAAAAAGCCATTGAATACTTAAGAAATTCAGGCGTAGATGTGGAGGTAATCAAGGGATGAATTTTTTATACAGCATAGCTCCTAATTTGGAGAATCTTCAGTCAGAACTTATCAAATGTTTTTTTCAGACCATACAGATGTGTGCCGTATCGGGAGTGATAGCATTTATCATCGGATTATTTTTCGGAGTACTCCTTATAGTAACTAAAAGAGGCGGCATAATGCAGTGTACACCGGTATATACCATAATAAACAGAGCAATCGACATAATCCGTTCCATACCGTTTATAATACTTATCTTCATTCTTATCCCCGTAAGCCGCGCAATACTGGGAACAAGTATTGGAGTAAGCGGTTCATATGTAGCTCTTATATGCGGAACGGTACCATTCTTTTCAAGACAGGTTGAGACAGCCATTGCGGAAGTTGACTACGGTCTTGTGGAAGCCAGCGAGGCCATGGGATTTTCACCCTTTGAGATAATAAGAAGCGTATATCTTAAGGAAAGTATCCCAAGCATCGCAAGAGTTACAATGATAACAATCGTAAACCTCATCGGTCTTACTGCTATGGCAGGAGCTGTCGGAGCCGGCGGACTTGGAGACTTTGCCATAAGATACGGCTACCAGATGGGCTATAGAGATATGATATGGGTAACGGTAATACTCATACTTTTACTTGTAAGCATCGTACAGTTTATAGGAAACATAATCATAAGAAAAACATCACACTAAGTTAGTAATTAAAATTCAAATAAAAACAATAATCAGGAGGAAAATTACTATGAAGAAATCAATTATTACATTACTTGCACTTACACTTTCACTTGGACTTACAGCATGCGGCTCAAGTTCAACAGCAGAGGAAAGCACATCAGAAGACGGAAAAACAGTTGTAAAAGTTGGTGTTGTAGGAGAATACAATGCTCAGTGGGATACAATCAATGAGCTCCTTGCCGATGACGGTATCGAAGTAGAACTTGTTAAGTTCACAGACTATGCTGCTCCCAACCGTGCTTTAAATGACGGAGAAATCGACCTCAACGCTTTCCAGCACAAAGCATTCCTTGCTAACGATATTAAACAGAACGGATACGAAATCGAATCAATCGGAGATACTATCATTGCTCCCCTTTCAATCTACAACAACAAAGACAAAATCAGCAGCGTTGAAGAAATCAAAGACGGCGATATAATTGCTATCCCCAGTGACCTTACAAACGGCGGACGTGCACTTAAACTTCTTGAAGCAGCAGGACTTATCGAATGTGACCCTGCAAAGGGATATGTTCCCACAAAGGCTGATATAACAAAATACAACGTTCAGATTGAAATACTTGAAGCTGAATCAGCAACACTTGCAAACCTTCTTCCCGACTGTACAGCAGCTCTTATCAACGGCGGCAACGCATTTACAGCAGGATTAAACCCCAATGAAGACGCTATCTTTACAGAAGACATCAACCCTGAAACAAATGCAGCTACACCTGACCTTATCAATGTTATTGCAGCTAGAAGCGAAGATAAAGACAACGAAGTTTACCAGAAGATCGTAGAAGCATATCATTCAGAAGAAGTAAGACAGACAATCGAAGAATCATATCAGGGGGCTTTCATCTGCGCTTGGTAATTTAAAACATAATAATTAGTGACATAAATAAGGGCGGCATAAGCCGCCCGATTTTGGAGGGTGAATAAAATGAATATAAAAGATTATGTAAAAAAAGAAGAAAACTATATTGTTGAACTGAGAAGATATTTTCATTCTCATCCGGAGGAAAGCCTCAAGGAATACAATACTTGTAAAAGAATAGAGGAAGAACTTGATAAAAGTTCAATACCCCACAGAAGAGTTGGAGAGACAGGAGTATATGCATGGATTGACGGGTGTGCTGATGACGGCATTAACAGAACGATAGCCCTCCGAGCCGATATGGACGCCCTTAAGATGCAGGACTTAAAAGATGTACCTTACCGCTCTCAGAATGACGGTCTCTGCCACGCCTGCGGACACGATTCCCATACGGCTGTACTTCTTGCGGCTGCTAAGATTTTAAATGAAAAGAAGAACGAATTTTCAGGCCAGATAAGACTGTTTTTCCAGCAGGCCGAAGAAATAGGAGCAGGAGCAAGACTCTTTGTTAAGGAAGGCCTTATGGAAGGCGTCGGAAGAGTTTACGGAAGCCATATAAGCTCACAGATAAAAAGCGGATATGTATCCCTCACACCCGGACCCAATAACGCCAGCTGCGACCACTTCACAATAAAAGTAACAGGAAAGGGAGCACACGTATCAAAGCCCCATCTTGGTGTAGATGCTCTTTATACAGCCGCACAGATAATAGTGGCTGAACAGTCAATAGTGGCAAGAAACACAAATCCTGTAGATACTGTAGTTGTAGGCATCGGCCTTTGCAACGCAGGAACAGCATACAATATAATTGCCGAACATGCCGTTATAGAAGGTACAACAAGATGCTTTACACCCGAGACAAGGGAATTTACAAACAGAAGGGTAAGAGAGATTGCAGAATCTGTAGCCGCTGCCAATGGAGCAAGCGTAGAGATAGAATTTGAGGACTTTGCGGCTCCTCTTATAAATGATGAAGATGCGGCAAGGGAAGTTTCAGCCATTGCTGAAAGAATAATACCTGCCGAAAACATAATACATAATCTTGAAAAGAGCCTTGGAGCCGATGACTTTGCGGACTATCTTGCAAAGGCAAAGGGAGTATATGCGTTTATAGGAACAAGAAATGAGGAAAATCCCAATACTGCGGTTCCTCAGCACCATGGACTTTTTGACATTGATGAAAGCGCAATGCTTACTTCCTGCAACTTATATGTTGACTATGCCATTGAATACCTCCAGGGAAAAACAGGCAATGACAAATAAAAATATTTATAAATCGGAATACTGCTTTGACGGTGTTCCGATTTTTGTTTTTTAAGATTATTGCCTGAGGCAGTAGATAATTATATAATATTTATAGTTGCAGATGGGCGGTGAATATAATGAAGATTTCTGCTGTCATACTTGCCGGAGGAAAGAGCCGGCGTATGGGAAGAGACAAGGCCGAAATAGTTTTCAAAGATAAAAGGACCATAGATATAATGGCGGAAAAACTGAGGAGTTTTGACGAGATATTTATATCGGCAGATAAAACCTATGAGGCAGACGGCTGTAAAAATATTTCCGACATATATAAAGGTAAGGGCCCTGCCGCAGGCATATTGTCAGCCCTTAAGGAAATGAAGGCAGACGCTTTATTTGTCACAGCCTGTGATATGCCCCTTATAAAGGAAGAAACAGTCCATAATATGTGCGGGGAATATCTGAAAAACAGCAGTAATTTTGATGCCGCCGTCCTTAAAATCAATGATAGAATAAACCCGCTTTTTGCCGTATACGGTAAAAATACGGCAGAGATTTTTGAAGAAGCCATATTATGCGGAGAACTTTCGGTGAAAAAAATAATAGATAAAATGAAAGTTTACAGTGTGGATTACGAAAAAATAACGGATAACGATAAAGAATTTCTGAATATGAATACGGCAGATGACTGCAAATTTGTTGAGAAGGTGTATTATGAGAACGGATTTAAATGAAGCTTTAAAGCTTGTTGAAATACATACGGAAAGTCTTAAAGCTGAATACATCAGAATAGACAGGGCCTTTGGAATGACTCTGGCAGAAGACGTAGCGGCTTTAAAGGACTATCCTCCGTTTTCAAGGTCACCTTATGACGGATATGCTTTTAGAGCAGAAGATAAAGCCTTTGGGGAAAAGTTCTCCGTTATTGGGGAAAGTTTTGCGGGAACACCCTTTGAAGGAACAGTCGAAAAATCCCAGGCTGTAAAAATAATGACAGGAGGAGTTATACCTGACGGAGCCGACTGTGTTATACCGTGGGAAAAGAGCGACAGGGGTGAAAATGCTGTAAGTATATTTGCAGACCCCAAACCCTTTGAAAACTATATAATGCAGGGCGAAGACTTTAAACAGGGCTCGATACTTTTGAAAAAAGGAATAAAAATAGGAGCTTCCGAGGCAGCCCTTGCAGTCAGCGGAGGAAATGAAAAAGTAAAGATTTTTCCTATACTTAAGGCGGCAGTTATTTCGACGGGAGATGAAATAACGGAAATAGGTAAAGAACTTAAAAAAGGAAAAATATATGACACAAATATGATATATGTTCATTTCAGGCTTAAGGAGCTGGGAGTTGACACGGTATATATGAAGTCTGTGCCCGATGATAAGGAACTGCTGAAAGAGGCTTTTTTGGAGGCCTGCGAAAGGGCTGATATAGTTTTTACGACAGGAGGGGTATCTGCCGGAGAAAAGGATTTTGTTCCTGAAATACTTGAAAAGACGGGCGCAGAAATAATTTTTAAAAGTGTAAAAATAAAACCCGGTATGCCTACGGTGTTTTCTGTGGGTAAAAATAATGTGCCCATAGTTTCCCTGTCGGGCAACCCCTTTGCGGCGGCAGTGGGATTTGAGCTTATAGGAAGGGCGGCACTGGCCAAAAGGTCAGGAGACAATAACTTTTTACCCAAAAGAGACAAATCTGTATTGAAAAACGGATACAATAAAGCAAGTGATGCGGAGCGATATGTAAAGGCATATAAATGCGGAGACTATGTTACAATAAAAGACTCCCAGGGTAATGGCTCACTTAAATCCATGACGGAGAGCAACTGTCTGGTGCGTATTCCCGCAGGCACCAAAAGCCTTAATGAAGGAGAAAAGGTGGAGGTGCTTTATGTCTGATGTATTTGCCGTAAGCGGAGGAAAAAATTCGGGCAAGACGACCTTTATTGAAGGACTTGTAAAATTCTTCAATAAAAGAGGCATAAAAACAGCGGTAATAAAACACGACGGACACAAATTTGAGCCCGACACCAAGGGGACTGACAGCAGACGTTTTTTTGACGTAGGAGCCTTTGGAGCAGCTGTTTTTGATAATGATAAGATACAGATTGTAAAAAGGATAGAATGTGAAATAAAGCCTGAGGAAATTTTCCCCGAAGCTGATATAATACTGCTTGAGGGTTTCAAATATTCGGATTACCCTAAAATATGGATGTGTTCCGAAGAAAATTTTGAAAATATAAAAAATATTATTCTCTGGGCAGGCAAAGACGGAGATATGCCAAACATAGAAAAAAATGATGTTGAAACGGCCGGAGAATATATACTTGATATTATAAGGAGGCGTAAATATGAGTGAATCTTTGAGAAAAACAGTATGTCCCTATGACTGTCCGACTTCCTGCGGATTTTGGGCAGTTATTGAAGACGGAAAATTAAAAGGGGTAAAACCTGATGAAAACCATCCGGCATCACAGGGGATTATGTGCAGAAAAATGAGAAATTACGAGCTTTCCGTTAATTCTCCTGACAGAATACTTACACCTCTTTTAAGGACAGGAGAAAAGGGAGAAGGAAAGTTTAAGGCCGTTAAATGGGATGAAGCCCTTGATATCATAAGCACCAGATGGAAAAAAATAATTGCAGAAAACGGTCCTGAATCCATAGCCTACTGCTATTATTCAGGTGTTATGAGCGACATACAGAGAAACTGCGGAGAAGCATTTTTTAACAGAATGGGAGCATTAGGGCTTGTAAAAACTCTGTGCTCAACGGCAAAGGGTGTAGGATATGCGTCAGCTATGGGCAAAACAGGATGCCTTGACCCCCGTGAGATTGGAAACGGCGACTTATATATTGTATGGGGCTCAAATATGGCAGCCACAAGAATACAGTCTATGCCAGATATAATCAAGGCTAAAAAAGAAGGAAAACGCATTATACTGATAGAGGTATATGCCGAAGCTATGAAAAAATATTGTGATGATACCATACTTATAAAACCCGGCACAGACGGAGCGCTGGCACTGGCTATGATGCATGTGCTTATAAGAGAAGGCCTTGCCGATGAAGAATTTTTGAGGGAAAACACCTACGGATATGACGAATTCAAAGAAACACTTCCCGAATATACTCCTTTATGGGCCGAAAAGATTACCGGAGTGCCAAAGGAGGCTATAGAAAGCCTTGCCCTTGAGTATGGCAGAGCAAAATCCCCCGTCATTATACTGGGAAGCGGAAATTCCAGATACGGAAACGGAGCCATGACCGTAAGACTAATAACAATACTGTCTCATTTTACCGGAGCCTGGCTTAGGGACGGAGGTCTTTGCGGATGCACTCCGGTGGACAGGAGCTATGTAAACGGAGATATAATAAAGAGGCCCGATTTCAGAAAATCACCCGCAAAGGAAATAAACATAAATCAGCTGGGTGCGGCCGTTAAGGACAAAAACGTAAAGAGCCTGTATGTATATGCTTCAAATCCCGTAAATTCCGTAAGTGATACAAATGCGATAATTGAAGGCCTTAAACGTGAGGACATATTTACGGTAGTACATGAAAGATTTATGACTGATACGGCTAAATATGCCGATATAATACTTCCTGCCACATTTTCTGTGGAGCAGAGCGATATATACGAAGCCTATGGATACTGCACCCTTGCTACGGCAAGAAAACTTATTGAGCCGGCCGGAGAAAGCAAGAGCGACTGGGACACATTCAGACTGCTTGCCGAAAAAATGGGATATGATGATGAATACTTTAAACTGACGGAAGATGAGATGCTGGATATGGTACTGGATAATCCTACGGATGCGGTGAAGGAGCTTAGTGTTGAGGAAAGAAACATACTTAAAGAAGGCGGCTGGGTAAATATGCCTTTCTCGGACCATCATGTATGGAAAACAAAAACAGGAAAGATTCAGATAATAAACGAATCGGATTCGGAAAGGGTGCCAAGGTACACAGAGTGCCACGGAGGAGAATATCCTATAAGTCTTGTGTCTGTACCGTCTGAATATACGCTTAATTCCATATTCAATGAACGTGATGATATGAAAAATGCCAGAGGCGAAATGAAAATTTACATTAATACAGAGGACGCCTTGGAAAGAGGAATTAAAAACGGCGATGATGTTATATGTTATAATGACCTCGGAAGCGTAAATTTTAAAGCGGAAGTCACCGACAACGTGGCAAAGGGAGCCGCTGCCGCAGTTGGCATATACGGCCACAGAAATTTTGAAGGCGGCCTTGGAGTAAACGCTCTCCAGCACGATAGACTGTCAGACAGAGGCGCTGCAACTACGATGAATGACAATACAATAGATATTAAACTGGCATAATATAAAGGCCCGGAGATTTTTCTCCGGGCTTTGTTTTTTAGTGTTAATATAACTTGCTTTTTCCTATATATTTCCGCTTATGACGCTTTTGGATAAAATATCTCTGTCGCAGTTTTCAAGTACGGTCATATCCTTTGAAAGTATATAAAAGTAAATTCCCGTTGAGCTGTTTTCAAAGTACTTGGCATATATACGTCCGTGCATATTTACTGGCTGAAATTCGTTTTTGACATTAAATGTTGGTATACCGTACTGAAGGTATGACACGTCAAAGGAGGAATATTTGTGGGCGGTGCTGTTTACTGTCATATCCACATCATATTTTATCCATCCGTCATATCCCGCATAATTTATGCCGCCTTCCGTTGAAACTATACTGCTTTCAAACACCATATCGTCTTTATTAAGACCAAATGGAGCCAGCACCAGGCGCTCAAGGTCAAACTCCGGTATTTTTGTAACGGCGTCTATATCAGGAAGACCGTCAGAAAATCCGTAGGGCTCTCCATTTTCGCTGGATGTTATATATGCCCCGTAAAATGCACCCGAATAGGGGGAGGACGGGTCAAACATTCTGCTGCATCCGTGAAGGGGAGAAAATGCAGGAAAGTTATACATTATAGTAAGAAGGGCGTCATCCTGGCCAGCATATTTTTGAAAATCCCGGCTGTCATTGAAGGTCATAACAAAGGGATACCAGTCAGAGCCGGGTGTCGAAAGTCCTCCGGGTATATCTATATCAAATCCCTTTTGAGCCTGCACGGATTTATGGCTGTGATAGGCACTGTAGGGAGCCATAACGGCCACACTTCTGAAAACGGAAAAGGGCGGTGTAATTATTAGTATTAATAAAATAAGTATAACGGTTCTCTTCTTCATAAAATCAGTCCTTTTTATAACTCTAACACATAAAAATTATGGTTTGGTTAAAAATAGAATTGTTCATAAATATTTAAAATTCTGTTAACTAAAAATTTGTTGATTTAATGGGCCTTTAATGATAATATATTTCATATAATGACAAATAGTGAGGTGAGAATGTTATGGATAGTTGTGGCAGTTGCGGGCGAAGTGACAGTGATGGGTATAATATAGACATAGTACTGCGGCAGTATTCAATGCATTCTGCCTATTTTGTGTTTTTATTATAACCATCGCTTTTCGGCCTTCTATGAAACGGAAATTTTTTCTGCTTTGGGTAAAAAGCGGTGGCTTTTTTATGCCCTTTTTCAGAAAAACATCCGTATTTTTAGTTGAATTTTTTAAGGGGTGAAAAGAATGGAAAAAGAAAAAAAGAATATGATGGCGGGTGTACCCGAAAGACCCGACTATGAAAAAGAACTTATTGAAATCATTAAGAGCGATAAGCCCGATGATGTAATAAGAGACGAGATAAGCGACTATCACGAAAACGATATAGCCGATGTGCTTGAAAGTCTTACGGAAGAAGAAAGAGAAAAACTCTACCGCATCCTTGGCGTGGAGAGGGTTTCTGAAATATTTGCTTATCTTGAAGATGATGTTGTAAAGTACGTTGAAGAGCTTGACCCGGAAAAGGCTGCGGATATCATCGAATCCATGGACGCTGACGACGCCGTAGACATTCTTGATGAGCTCGAAGATGACAAGAGCGGCGAAATCATAAAACTTATGGACGCCGATGCCAGACAGGATATAGACCTTATTCTTTCCTATGATGATGACGAAATAGGAAGCAGAATGACAACGAACTTTGTATCCATAAAAAGAGGCTCAACCATAAGACAGGCGATGAAAGCATTAGTCGACCAGGCGGCTGAGAATGACAATATATCAACCCTTTATGTCGTAAATGATGATGAAACCTTTTACGGAGCCGTTGATTTAAAGGACCTTATAATAGCAAGGGATTATATGGATTTTGAAAGTCTTATTATTACATCATATCCCTATGTCTATGCCGAAGAAAAAACCGAGGAATGTATCGAGGAATTGAAGGACTACTCCGAGGACTCCATACCCGTCCTTGATAATGCCAATAAACTTCTTGGAGTAATCACAGCCCAGGACATCGTAGAAGCCGTAGATGAAGAAATGGGCGATGACTACGCAAAGCTGGCCGGTTTGACAGCTGAAGAAGATTTGAATGAACCATTCATAGACAGCGTAAAAAAACGTATGCCCTGGCTTATACTTCTGCTGTTTTTAGGTCTTTTGGTATCATCTGTAGTAGGAATATTTGAATCCGTTGTATCTCAGATAACATTGGTTGTATGTTTCCAGTCCCTTATACTTGATATGGCAGGTAACGTAGGAACACAGTCACTGGCTGTAACTATCCGTGTTCTTATGGACGAAAACCTTTCGGGAGCACAGCAGTTAAAGCTGGTATTTAAGGAAATGAGAGTCGGTTTTACAAACGGTATGATACTTGGCGTATTGTCATTTATATTCGTAGGCGCTTATATTTTTATTGCCAAAGCAAAAAGCCTTATGTTTGCTTTCTCGGTTTCCGGCTGTATAGGCATTTCCCTTGTGGTGGCTATGGTGGTATCAAGCTTTGTAGGAACGGCAGTACCTATTTTCTTCAAAAAGATAAAGGTAGACCCTGCGGTTGCATCAGGTCCGCTGATTACGACTATAAATGACCTTGTGGCTGTTGTTGCCTATTACGGAATAGTGTGGGTGCTCCTCATCAATACACTGAGCCTGGTGGAATAAAATGTTGTATAAGGACGTCCTAACTGGTATAATATAAAAGATAACTGTTGAAATACTAATACAAAGGAGAAAGTGCAGATGGCAAACAAATACGGAATGGTAAAATGCTATTTTGAACACGGACTCTGGTCGTCAAATCAGGTTAAGGACGCCGTAACAAAGGGCTTGATTACATCAGAGGAATACAGAGAAATAACAGGTGAAAACTTTGATGTAGCCTATTTAAAGGAACGTATAAGCAAAAATAAGAAAAATAAAACCATAAGACAATATATCGTTGATTCTTTTACCGATGAAGTTTTTTCCGGCAATCCTGCCGCTGTATGCATACTTAACAATCCCATATCAGATGAGCTTATGCAGAAAATAGCCATTGAAAACAGGCTGGTTGAGACTACATTTGTTTTGAAAAAAGGCAATTCTTACGGCCTCAGATGGTTTACAGCCAAGGGTGAAATAGATATGTGCGGACACGCTCTTTTGGCAGCCGCCTATGTTATCCTTAATTTTTACGATAAAAATAAGGAAGTAATAGAGTTTGATACCCTTGACGGAAAAATAACAATAATTAAGAATGACGATGTCTTTGAAATGGATTTCCCCCAGTATCAGCTTAAAAAGATACCCGTAACGGAAGAAATGGAAGAAGCCATAGGAGCCAAAGTTACGGAAGCTTACCTTGGAAGAGACCTTCTTCTTGTGCTTGAAGATGAAGATACGGTAATAAATCTCAAGCCGGATATGGAAAAGCTTACCCATCTCCATGGACTTATAACCCATGTAACGGCAAGGGGAAGCAGATATGACTGTGTTGCCCGTTCATTCTCGCCTAAAATCGGCACCGATGAAGACCCTGTATGCGGCCTGGGACACTGCTATATTGCTCCATACTGGAGAGAAAAGCTGGGACAGAATGTCCTTGTATCCCGCCAGGTATCAAAAAGAGGCGGTACGGTATACTGCAAGATGATAAAGGAAGGCAGGGTAAGACTCTGCGGAAAAGCGGCGCTTTATGCTGAAGCCGATATATATGTGGATTAAATACATTAGATATTATATCGTAATGTAATGATGTGAAACCTCTCTAAATTCTAGAGAGGTTTTTTGTTTATCATTTCTTTGTTTTAATCTTGACAAACTTTGTTAAATATTTTACAATATAATCAAGATAAGGGAAACAAAATATCAAAAGAAAAAATAACGAAAATCAAGATAAATACTTAAAAATATAGGGTTAAGTATTATTTGGACAGGGGAGGTCTTTACTATGACATGTGAAAAATTATTTAACAAAGCTTGTGAAGAAAAAATGCACGGAAGACTCGAAAACGCATACGAATTATTTGCCGAAGTAGTTCACGATTACCCCGGAACAACATTTGCTATATATGCCAGCGAAGAAATGACACAGCTTTCAGTTATGAATGCTGCAGAATATGATTACATTACTTCATACGTTGAAGATACAGTTGATACAGCTGAAAAATTATATGACAGAGCCTGCGAAGAAAAAGCTAACGGAAATCTTGAAAGAGCATACGAATTATTCGCAGAAGTTGTTCACGATTATCCCGGAACAGTACTTGCAATATATGCAAGCGATGAAATGATAAGACTTTCAGTTGCAAACGCTACAGAATATGCACACATTCCTTCATACGTTGAAGATGATGCAGCTAAGGCTGAAAGATTACTTAACAGAGCATATGATGAAAAAGCAAACGGATGCCAGGAAAAAGCTTATGAACTGTTTGCAGAAGTAGTTCATGATTATCCCGGAACAATATTTGCAATTTATGCTAATGAAGAAATGACAAGACTTTCTGTAAGAAATGCTACAGAGTATGCACACATTCCTTCATATATTGAAGATGAAGCTATAGCTTAAGTTTTTAAAGGACAAATTAATTAAGCAACACCTTAAAAAGAGCCCTTCGGTATAATAGGTATGCCGGAGGGCGTTTTCCGTTTTTTAATGTACCGGGTATTGAAAAGGTAGGACAAATTACATATAATTAAAAGTGTAGCGGAAACACAAAATTTTCTCAGGGAGGGATATATATGAGCCCGGAAGTTTTAGAATTAAAAAATTTGATTGAGAACAGCGATAACATTGTATTTTTTGGCGGCGCCGGTGTATCTACCGAAAGCAACATACCTGATTTTAGAAGTGAAAACGGTATTTATAATGCAGTGAACCAGTATGGGTATCCTCCTGAGACTATGCTAAGTCATAGCTTTTTTATATCGCATCCCGAGATTTTCTTTGATTATTTAAGGAAAACTCTTATTTATCCTGACGCAAAGCCCAATAATGCCCATATCGGCCTTGCAAAGCTTGAAGAGATGGGAAAACTTAAGGCTGTGGTAACACAGAATATAGATAATCTGCATCAGATGGCAGGAAGCAAAAAAGTATTTGAGCTCCACGGAACCCTTTACAAAAATTACTGTGTAAAATGCGGCAAAAAATTTGATATAGATTATATTATGAACAGCAGCGGCATACCTAAGTGTGATAAATGCGGAGGTACTGTGCGCCCTGATGTGGTACTGTATGAAGAAGGCCTTGACGGCTCAACCATATACGGAGCAGTTGCAGCTATTGAAAAAGCCGATGTGCTTATCGTAGGCGGCACTTCACTTAACGTATATCCTGCTGCGGGACTTATTGACTATTATAGAGGAAATAAATTAGTACTTATAAATAAGAGCGTTACACCTTACGACAGGAAGGCTAACCTCATAATAAGAGAAAATATTGGACAGGTATTTAAAGAAGTACTTGATTTGTAAAATTAACGGATTTTACTTAGGTGCGGCACTGTTCAAAAGGTGCCGCATTTTAGTTTAAACGAGGGAAAATATGCCCTCAAAAATAAATTTTAAAAATTTAGGAAAATAAATTTAAAAAAAACTTGACAAATATTATATGCTTTGATACAATCAATAATGCACTGTGAACTTTGAAAACTGAACAGTTGATGATAAAAATTAAACCCAAGTCAAAAAGTCAGCGCGCGGATAAACTGATAATGACGAGCGAACGTACAGTTCGAAAGAATTGTGTGAGCG
>ERZ791934.172-NODE-172-length-87964-cov-10.266742_pt1 | contig 87964 bp, 71 predicted proteins | sample MGYA00510125_ERZ791934 | MGnify/ENA primary metagenome ERZ791934 (study PRJEB30046, sample SAMN00993240) | human gut metagenome | study: EMG produced TPA metagenomics assembly of the A metagenome-wide association study of gut microbiota in type 2... | reverse complement strand
ATCCCGGATAGGTATTCTTTGCAAGGGAATCTGCTGTTACTGTCAGTTCCTTAGCTCCATTTACCCATACCTTATCGGTTACCTCTACATCATCGTCTGACTGATGCACTCCGGCCACCCAATGCTGTACTGTATACTTCACTTCTACCTTGGCATTTTTATCCACTTCATACAATACAATAACTTTATCGTTATCTTTTACTTCCTGCGGCAGTTTTGGCGAATCCGCTTTCTGTTTGTAGCCAGTGAAAGTCTTGCTTTCTACTTTTTCTACAATATAGCTGTCTGCTTCTACCCAAATGTTTACTTTCTCATTTACTGTATCAAGAATGCTTCCATCTTCAGTCTGATATACGACCTGGTATTTTAATTCCCTGGTATCATCCATATTAGGTACATAATGGCCATAATAGGTGGTAGGCCCTTTAATAGTCCAATCTGTTACCTTCTGAGTACATGCTTTATCTGAATACCAGCCTTCAAATACATAACCATTAATAGATGCTGCACTCTTGGTAGTTGGGGTTACAGTCGCTTTTCCATTTTTCAGCTTAACATCATTATAATAATCTACTAATTCAAAACTGCTTTCATCAGCATCTGCTCCGGCTCCCGGAGGAACTGCTTTAAATGCTACTGTTGTATGATTTACAGTGCTGTATGTCACATATCCATCAACGTGATAACATTTGGTACCGGCACTTACCAAGGGTTTGTCAGTATTACTGTTAGCCCCGTCTGCCCAAGGTGTTTTATACCAGATAACATCTTCTACTTCAATATCCGAACCATATCTCTGCTTAACTGCCTGAAGGACTTGTTCTTTATCCGGATAGGTAACTACATTAGAAGTTCCCTGATGTTGTACTAAGTCAGATTTTTGCGTATCTCCATCATACGGAATTACACTTCCCTGTCCTACATAGAAATAATCACCTGCTTTAGTTGAACCGATCTCCCTTTCTGGCAATAATACATAAAAGTATGCTACTACGGCTTGTTTATCATCTGAAGTAACCTTAATTGTAGTGGTTTCCTTCACTTTTTTCCCCAGACCGTTCTTATACTCATGAGTGATTACAGCAGTTCCCTGCCTAACTCCCTTTATTGTTATGGAATTACCGGTACCGTTTATTTCTACAATATTTTTATTACTGGTAGTCCAGTTGTTATTATATTCAAAACTTCCTGCACTAAGAGTTTTTGTTTCCTTAACTTTAAGATAAACAGTCTCATCCGTCACATATTTCGATCCGCTTCCTGCCACTACCCATATAGAAAAGCTGTTGGCAGTAAAACTCACATCGCTGTTCTTTCTGTTTTCAGCAACAGACTGGGCTTCATCCCCTGACATATGATAAATATCAAAGTTTTCGCCTTCAACTCCGGTTCCCAGGATTTGTACGGAAACACCGCCCTTAGGCTGAATCTCATTTCCATCTTTATCCAGAATTGTGATATCAAATGCTCTTAAGTCAACCAGTTCTTTTCCTTTTTCCTCAAGCTTTGTTTCAACTGCATTCTGTACTGTACCAGCAGAAACTTCTTCCGCAACTACTTTATAACCTTTCGGAAGTACCCCTTCAGAATAGGTAGTAACTTTTATAGTTACGCCATTTACTTCTACAGTATCTATAGTTTCAACATATTCTTCCTCTTCTTCTTCCTTCTCTGCAAAAGTCACCTTAACCTCTACATCCTTTGAAGGAGATACCGCATACTTATTATCACTTCTGGAAATAACTGTTCCATCAATAATTACTTCAGCAACTTCATAACCATCTTCCGAATTCACATAGAACTCCAGAGATTTCTTATTTTCAACTTCTACCTGGCTGCCAATTTCATTGCCGTCAGCGTCAGTAATACTTCCTTTGCCTTCCACCTGAAATGACACTACAGAAAATTCCCTGGTTACGTCCTCAGTTTCGGTTTCCAGCACTTCTTCTGTTTCAGTCTCAATCTCAGATTCGGTTTCTATTTCTGTTTCGGTCTCAGATTCCGTCTCGGTCTCTGCTTCCGTTTTCGTTTCAGTTTCCGTCTCAGACTCGGTTTCTGCAGCAGATTCTGTTATAGTTTCTGTTTCGGTTTCCGTCTCTGTGGAAGCCTCTGCATTATCATCCTTTTCCGCCTTTACAGTAACTGTTATATCCTTATCCGGATTAATTTTATAAATACCATTTTCTGAAGAAAGTTCATTATTATCTGCTGTAACTTTTACAGAAGTTCCTTCTCCAGCTTCTACTTTGAAGGACAGCTGTTTTCCATTTTCAACTTCCAGTGTTCCGGTGATTTCCTGGCCATCTTCCTTAAAAACTTTGACATCGCCTTCTGTGTTGAAATTGACTTTCCATTTGGAATTCTGATTTGCTTCCTCAGAAATACTTTCTGTATTCTCTTCTGTTTTACTTTCCTCTTCAGAAGTTTCTGTGGATAATTCCTCTTCCTGGCTGGCAGATGTGCTTTCAGCTGAAGATTCCTCTGAAGATTCTGAAGCGCTTTCCGAAGAACTTTCTGCTGCCTCTTCCTGATTTGACTTATTTTCCCCGGAGTTTTCATCCTCTCCGCCGGAATTCGTATTTTCTGAAGCTTCTGCAGAATGTGTTTCAGACGATGCTTCACTGCTCTGCTCCGTTTCATTTTCTGATGCAAGAACAGTAAGCCCGTCATTGCCTACTGTTGTGGCAATTAATACAAAAGCCAGTAAAAACGCCCATAACCTCTGCATGCCCTTTGTTTTCTTCATCTGATTTTCTCCTCTCTGTTCTGACCATCTATCACTTGTTCTTTTCATCCGGTTTATATCGATCCTTCAGTCTGTAATGTGCTTCTTCTGATTATCATCAGGTTCTGCCACACTGTTCCGCTGCCCGGAGAGTATTTGCAGGAATGTTTTTATTAGATTAACTTGATTATATAATCAGCACCGTAACACCAAGCGTTACATTTTTTACTAAAATCAAATATTTTAACTAAATCATGAAATTTATTAAAATAAAAACCGCCCGGGAATTTATTTCCCGAACGGTCTCCTGAATTTATCTATATTATTTAGTTAGTAATCTCTGCTCTCTTATGTCCATTCCATATCAAAAAGGCTCAACTGGACCACTTCTTCCACCGGCTTCTCTTTTTTTGCTTTTTCCATCACCGTGTGTTCTTCCGGAATTTCCCCAAGAAAAACAGAGGGCTCTCCTGATGAGGTTATAATCAGTTCTTCGGCGGCCCGTGTCATCCCCACATAAAAAAGACGCCTCTCCTCTTCCATATCTCCCGCTGCCGTTCCCAGCTCCAGCGGCATCAGCCCTTTTCGCATGCCATACAGGAATACGGCGGGGAATTCCAGGCCTTTGGCGCCATGCAGTGTCATGAGCATTACTGCATCAGCCGGAAATTTGCGGCTTCCGCACCGTCTTACATCCCCTTCTGAGCCAAAAGAAATGGTCTCAAGAAAACTTTCCATAGATGGATTGAGCACAGCTGCGTTCAGAAGCCTGGACATGGCTTCACTCTCTTCCAGCTTCCGATCCTTAATCCATGCCTCAAGCAGCTTTTCTGTTTTTTCCCTGCGGACTTTTTTCCCGTATTTGGCGGCAAGCATGGACAGCTGTTCCTCAGCCAGGACTTCTTCCGCAGGCCAGATAAGCTTCCGGCAGAAACTGCGGGAAACGAGATCCTCCGGACAGAGCAGGTATTGGAAGAAATAAAGGGTACCCCGGACATTTTTATCCAGAAGAAAATCCTCACGTCCCGCCACCACGTATGGTATCCCTTCCTGCCGAAGGCATTTTTCCAGAAGCTGCGCCTGTCTGTGGGTGCGGTAAAGGACTGCAATATCAGAAAAGCTTCTGACCCTTTTTACCTCACCTCCATGATTTTCTTCCACATCAAGCATATCAATACCACCGATAAGGCGGTTGATTTCCTTGGCAATAAATATAGCTTCTCCCATTTCGCCGGGAGCCTCTACCACACGGACAGAAGCACCTGCCGGATTCGATGCCCGCATATTGCGTTCCGGCCCTTTGTTATGAGATATCACATCCAATGCACAGGCTACAATCTCCGGCGTGGAACGGTAGTTATCTGTCAGCCGTATCGTGCGCAGCATGGGATAATCCTTCTCCATCCGGGCAAAGCACTGTGAATCCGATCCCCGGAAGCCATAGACAGACTGATCCGGATCTCCGATAACAAATAATTCCTGTCCGTTTTTATTCCACACGCGAAGAAGGTCATACTGGACCGGATTAATATCCTGAAATTCATCCACCAGCAGGTAACGGAATTGTTTTTCCTGTGCCGTAATATCCTCATCCAGGAAAAGCTTCCTTGTTTTCAGAAGAAGGTCATCGTAATCCACCGCTTTTTCCTCTTCCAGCATCTCCTGGTAATATGCCGCCGCTTCCTCAGTAACCGGAGACTGAAGTCCCTGAATCCCACATTTCAGAAGAGATATTTCTCTCAGGAAACGGGATACGGAAAGCTTCAAATCAAATCTGGCGATTGTTTTTCCTGCCAGTTCCTCTAACAGGCCTTCGTCAGCCACGAAAAAATCCTCTCCTCTGTCGCCGAGTATTTTGCTACATATGCCATGGAATGTTCCGATGCATAATTCTTTGCCTATACGTTTTCCTCCGGGAAGCTTTTCCAGCCTGCTGCGCATTTCTTCCGCGGCCTTGTTCGTAAAAGTAACCGCGGTAATCTCCGAAGGCCTGATTTTCCGGTCTTCCAGAAGACTGCATATACGGGAAATCAAAGTCCTCGTTTTCCCCGCGCCCGGCCCGGCAATAACTGCCACAGCCCTGTCACGGGCCGATACCGCCTCCTGCTGTGCCGGACTCAGGCTGTTCTTATGTAATTCCTCCGCATTCCCCCTGATTATATCCTTTTCCTTTGCATCCTTATCTATTTCGGATCCGCTTCCCTGTTCCCGGGCTGCGGCGAAAATTTTACCGGATTTTGTATCATTTCCTGCTGCTTTCTTTTTTTCCTGAATCCCTTCTTCCATAAAAAAACTGAGCTGTCCTTCCAGACCGTCAATTTCCGAAGGAGTTAAAAGTTTTATTGTCCCATATTCACCATCGAATCCCGGGGTACGTTCTACTTTTCCTTCGCGCAGACGGTGGATTCCCTCTGCCACAGGCGCACCGGCAGCTTTTTTAATGTCTTCCACGGGAATATTTCTCAGAATTTCAAACTCGGCACCCAGCTTCACAAGCATGGATTCATATTGTTCCAATACCTTTTTGGAAGCCGCCGATTTTCCGGTACAGGCCCCGATAACTTCCGGGAGGGGAACCAGGCTCTCAAAAGGCTTCGCCCCGGAAAGCACAAAATCCTCTTCCCGATCCGCAAGCTGCTCCACTCTATGTAAAACACCTATTGTCAGCTTTTTCCCGCATACCGGACATATATTGCCATAGGCCGCAGCCTCCGACGGGCTGATGCAAAGGGAACATTTCCGGTGTCCGTCAAAATGATATTTCCCCTCCTCCGGGAAAAACTCAATTGTTCCTTCCAGTCCGTTTCCTGTGGATATGGCTTCTGCCAATCCTCCGTAAGAAAGTGGAATCTGAAAAAGATTTGCCTCTCTTCCCAGCTTTGCCGGAGAATGGGCGTCAGAATTGGAAATCAGCTGGTAAGAATCCAGAGCCGATATCCTCCAGTTCATAGGCGGATCCGAAGACAGTCCGGTCTCAAGAGCATGTATATAGGGTGTCATATCCTCAAAGCATTCCTCTATCGTATCAAACCCGGAAAATGCGCCGAACATGGAAAAATGAGGCGTCCAGATATGCGCCGGCACATATACGCCCTCCGGTACCGTTTCAAGCATGATTTCCAGCAAATCCCTGCAATCCAGACCCAGAATCGGCCTTCCGTCGGAATGGATATTCCCGATAAGCTCCAGACGGCGCGCCAGCCTGTCCGCTTCCTCCAGGCCGGGCAGCAGAAGCAGGCTGTGAACCTTCCTCACTTTTTCGTTCTTTTTATAAATAGAACTGATCTCTCCGGTGAGTACAAACCTGGGCTTCCGGTTATCCGGCGCACCTGCATCCATTATCCGGTATTCATCCTTCAACGTATATAAGCCATCTTCCGCCGGCTCCAGCTTCTCCTTCAATTCTTCCCTCCATGCAGGATGGGTGAAATCTCCGGTTCCTACAATATCAATTCCTTTTTTTCTGGCCCATAAATCCAGATATTCCGGCGTACAGTCTCTGCTCGTTGCCCTGGAATACCTGGAATGTATGTGCAAATCCCCTATATACATAGCGTTTACCTCATTTGCTTCCCATATGAAAACCAATTGTTTTATCTTTTATTTTTCCGTATCTTTTATGCAGTACATTTTTTCCCTGCATATTGTAAATTATAACTTTTTCTCACTTTTTTCGCAAGAGAAGCTGCCGCCCCCGCTGTCTTTATTCCATAGACATTTCCATATTTCCAGCAATACTACCATGGCCAGAGGGCCTTTGATGATTCCTGATATTCCAAACAGCTTTACACCGGCATAAACAGAAAGAAGCATAAAAACAGGCGAGATTCCTGTTTTGCTGCCCATCAGCTTCGGTTCCAGGAATTCCCTGGCTCCCATACACGCCACATAAATTACCACACACAGAATAGCAGCGCCAAACCTTCCGTTCACCAGCTGCCAGAATGCAGTCGGCATAAGAACAATACCTGTTCCGATAAAGGGAAGGGCATCAAGCATCCCTGCCAGAATGCCAAGAAGAAAAGCATTTTCCACTTTTCCTATCCATAACCCTATGCAGCATATCAGCATTATCACCAGAAGAATCACTGCCTGGGCTTTCAGATATACTGCGACCAGACGGATAATTCTCTCCCCGATATCAAATACTTTTTCTATGATTTCCGAACTTTCCCCGCCTTCCTGCAGCCGTTCCACCATGCCGTCATAATCCTTGCACAAAAGAATGGAGGCGATAAAACTCACTCCCAAAAAAGCGGCAGCGGAAAGAATTTTTTTCAGATACCACCACGATTCCCTCATCATGGCCGGGAAAAAATCCGCCTGAAGGTTTTCGATAAATATCTCAACCTTCTCAATTATGACCCGTTCCACCTTTACCGCGTCCACTCCAAAATGCTCCTGTGCAAACAGACAACAGTCGCCAAAAAAACACTGTATCTGCTTACACATCCCATCCCAGTTCTCCGTAAGTACCCTCACCTGCCCCAGGCCGCACTGCAGCAAAATCCACAGAACCACCAAAAGCACTGTCGCCGCACCTGCCATAACTCCCGCAAGCAGAATTTCCTTTCTGATATGGGTTTTCCTCTGTACCCGGTTCAGCCAGGGATTGCATAGATAAACGATACAAAAAGAAAGCAGGAACGGCGTGACAAGCGGAAACAAATAGCGGAATCCAATAAATACGCCTAATCCTGCCGCTGCGGCAAAAATCCACTTTTTCGAACCTTTTTCCAGTAATTTCCCCATACCCTTTTCACCCGTTTCTTTCAAAATTTTCACGAGATTAGTATAAGGATTTCTATTAAATCTATCCTGCTTCAGAAAAGATTAGAGCTGCCAGTTTCAACCACCGGCAGCTCGTTTTTCCAATTATTTTCTTAAATTAATATTTTTTATGAATGCTAACGCTCATTGATACGCACAGCGCTTTCCGCCAGCCCCATTACAATAAATAAAAAGGGGGTGCAGCAGACCTGCTGATAACAGAAAAAATTATGTCCTGCGTAGGCCAGAATGGAAAGCATTCCTGCCAGAACAAACGCTGAAAGCCATATACTTTCCGTGCCCTCTGAAATTTTTTCCCATGCCTTGAAAAACCTCCATACTCCCATACCAAGCATGGCCAGAAAAGCAAACAGTCCCACGATTCCTATGCAGATAAGCAGGTTCAGGAATTCATTATGCGCATTGGTAAGGATATTCGGCTTCCAATATTGATACAGCAAATCGGCATACTCAGGGATACTGTAGCTGTAGGCTTTAAAGCAATCCGGTCCTGCGCCGAATAATTTACGGAGCGGCGTCATCTCTGCAAACATACCTGCGGCAGCCTTCCAGGTAAAGCCCCTGTCGCTTCCCCATTTATTATCAAACAGCAGATATTGATTATGAAAGGTGATTCCGAACCATTTTTCCCAAAGCCCAGCCGTATTTCCTATAATAAGCAGCAGCGCCAGCACTGCCGCTGATAAAACCCCAATTATACAGATCAGCCGCAGCTTTTTTTTCCATTTTCCCCATTCTTTTTCCACTGCCGCCTTTCCTTTTTTTTCTTCAAATTGAAGAAGTACAATTAAGCAGATGGAGAAGAACAGCAGAAGCAGCCAGGAAAGCCACCCCCGGGAAAACATAACGGACAGCCTGCCAAGCTCCAATGCCCTGTCCGAGAATCCCCACTGAAGGAATCCGATTGCCTTGAAAGAAGCCGCCCCCAGAATTGCCGTCTCCAGGAACCGTTCCATCTTATCCGGGCTGCCGCACGCCGCCACAAATAATCCTGTAAAAAGCATAACAAGCGATGCAAAAGCGCTGTCGCTGTTTTGAGTCACCAGAGTCATAAATCCCAAAACACAATAGAGTCCCGAAGCAATCCGTATTTTATTGCTCTTTGCCGCAAAAAAAATACAGAGCCCAATAGCAAAAACAGTGCAGACATAGCTGGAATACCAGGTCGCCTGTCCAATAGTTGACAGGAATAAAATCTGATAGGAACTGCTGATCCCTTTATACATCCCTAACGGATCCACTCCAAAGCGGTTAAGGATCCCCAGGATAAAGGTAATCCCGGAGCCTGCAAAAAAACCATAAAGAATCACCTTTCCGCCCAGACCAGTTCCCCGTTTCTCTTTCCCGTTTTTCCACGGGAAAAAACGGGAAATAAGGAAATAAGAGGCACCCATAAGCAGCTGGGTACGCAGGCCCATATTCCAGCCGCTTACCCCTTCCCATGCATCTGTACGGAAATCACTCAATACAAAAGAAATGACCGAGGCCCCCATATACAGCAGCACACCGATATCCGCCAGGGAAATTTCCTTCCTCCATTCTCCGCAGTCCCTTTTCATCATTTTCCCAAGCAAAACCACCACCGCGAGAACCGCTGCGGGGAACAGTATAAGAGTGGAGGTCCCTGAGAAAAAAGAAAATTTATATCCGCCTATTTCATGGTATTTGTTACCGAAATACAGCGGGAATATTGTGAGCATAAGAAACATCCAGCAGCCCGTAAGGAATTGGGCAGCATCCCTGATATTGCCGAAGAACCAATCCGTACCTTTATCCTTATTCTCAACGCTTTTTTCCTGTTCCTTTCTTTCTGTCAGCTGATCCATGGATGCTCCTCCGTCTGAAAATCCATCCTTCTGCCTGTTGCCGGATGATAAAAACTCAGGCGGCAGGCACATAAACAGATGTTGGTTATTCCCTTCCCTGCAGAATATTCCCTGCTTTTTTCAGTCCCGTATCTGGCATCACCCAGCAGCGGCAGTCCCGCATGGGCAAACTGTACCCTGATCTGGTGATGGCGTCCGGTCAGCAGCCGGATTTTGACAAGGGCCTGTTTTTCTTTTTTTTCCTTCACTTCATAAACCAATTCCGCCCGTTTGGCATCCTTTGTTCCGGGAGGCACCACAGCAGAAGTATTCTTTCTTCCGTCTCGGAGCAGATAATCCTCCAGCTTTACGCTTAGGCCGGGTTCAGGTAAATTCTCAGCCTCTCCGGTAAAAACAAGAGCACAGTACTCTTTTTCCATAAAGGCCGCCGGCTTTTTCTTTTTTCCGGATTCCTGTCCCGTTTCATGGGACGCCTGACGGCTCAGGGCTGCTGCCGCAGCCGGCGTTTTGGCAAAAACAAGGATTCCTGAAACAGGCTGATCCAGTCGGTGCACCACACCGAGATAAGGATTTTTCCCTCCCAGATAATTTTTGAGTTCACTGACCATATCCGGTTCTCCCAGCCTGGCGCTCTGGACGGCTATGCCGGGAGGTTTATAGCAGACGAGGATGTCTTTATCTTCTGCCAGTATTGTTGATTTCATTTATTTTCCTCTTGGATGATTATTTTATATATGATTTAGGCAGGTTTATTATAACATGGAATGGATTTAAGTATATATATTTAATATGTAAAAAAAGAAAGGGTATTGCCAGATTCTGTATCGTGGCAATGCCCTTTCTGTATTATTCTAATATTCCTAATACAACGTATTTATTTCCGAATAGCATCTCCCATCTCCTCTGCGGGATTGTCTTTCCGTCCCATATTCAGGGAAATCAAAATCAAAACCCTTATGCCTTAACAGCCCCATTTCTTCCAGCGTATGGTTAAATCCATTATACCAGCCAAGATAACCATCATCCTGCTTCAGCACACTGACCTTACATACACCAGCACAATCCCATTCACCTTCACATTCTCCGAAAACCGGATTATCCGGATGCCGCTGCCAATTGGTAATTCCATCCCTGGATCTTGCCATACCATTCGCAGCCCGCATATCGGAATCACTTCCCAGATAAGTCATATAGTACCAATCATCCTGTTTCCATACAAAACATGCAGATACCTTATACATCTCCCAGTGAATCTCCGGATCAGGCTTGAATATCGGATTATGCGGATGCTTAGACCAGTGAATACCGTCCACACTTTCCGCATATCCAATAGCATCCGCTTCCGCTTTGGGTGTTGCACCGCCTGAATACCACATTTTATATTTTTTCTCTTCTTCTTCCCAAATGACATGTGGACACCAGAGCATTTCTCTTTCCCACGGTTGCGTACAGAGCATTACCGGTTCACCATATTTATGCCAATGCAGCCCATCTGTGCTGGTAGCATAGCAAATAACACTGGTAGAATACCTGCCGCACCATTTATGTCCCGTATACCACATATGATAAATACCATCCTTATGTATAAGAGTCGGTCTGCTTACTTCCGAACATTCCCATTCAGATTCTTCATCATAAGTAAGTACTACTTTAGGAAGCGTCCAATTTTGGCCATCTTTACTTTCTGCATACACAATACAGGTTACCGGCCGCCAGGAATACCACATTTTATAGATACCATCTTCATAGATTACAAAATTGTCAAAAACAGTTCCCATTGCGCCTCCGAATAACGGAGCGTCTCCCACTCTTTCCCAGCCTGCCATAACTCCACAGGGAATGGGCTTATATTGATTAGGGTTATGCATAGATACCTCCATTCTATTCTTATTGCCTCAGTAAACTATCAATTATTTTTTCCCCTTATTAATACTTGGCAATATTATCATGGTAGTAATAATTTACACTTCCAAGACCCTTACCAAAACCTCTTTCATCTCTTCCGGACTGGCCTTCTTCGGGGAATCCGAAATCAAAACCTTCATGCCATGCAATACCTATTGCCTGACCCTCTCTCATACCTCCGGTATACCACATCTGGTAACCATTTAATTCTTTTACCAGGCTTACCTTACGTGTTCCCAGCCAATCCCAGTTTCCATCCTTACCTGCTGATATGGGATTAGCCGGATGACGTTCCCAGTTATGAATTCCATCACGGGAACGGGCAAGTCCTTCCCCTGCTATCAGATCCCCATCCATCCCCTGATAAAACATATAATACCATCCATCTTCCTTCAGGACATAAGGTGCAGACACTTTTCCTATTTCCCAATAATGTTCATCTGTGGGAGAAAAAACAGGATTTTCTGCACTTTTCTTCCATTGCAGCCCATCTTCACTTTCCGCATAACCAATTGCATCCGGCTCATGCTGCCTGCCGGCACAATACCACATACGATAACAATTCCTTTCATCATCCCAAAGAACATGAGGGTGAGCCACAGCAATATTTTCCCAGTCGTTATCCGGTACCATAACCGGAACCTCTCTTCTCTTCCAAACAATTCCGTCTTCGCTTGATGCATAACCAATACAGCTTCGGGCTGCATTAATCTCCGTGGGGTACATCATTCCTGTATACCACATATGATAAAGCCCGTTCTTTTTCAGCACTGTCGGCCTGCAGACTTCATGCCCTTCCCAACAGGAACCTTTGACTGCAGTAAGTACTACTTGTACATTATCCCAATCTGCTCCATTCCTGCTTTCCGTATAAGCGATTACTCTTCCTTTTCTCCAGGAAAACCACATTCGGTAAAGCTCTCCTTCTTTCATTACAAAAGGATCATTTACTGTCCCAAGTCCCGGCCCCAATACAGGCCTGGTCCCCACTACTTCCCATCCGCCTGTACATCCACGGGGTTTATATTTATATCCGCAAAAGTCCATGTCAGCCTCCTTTGATTAACTATTATTTATCCAATAATGCAAATCTGTTATAGTAATAACTGAATTTACCTTCTTTACAGGGATTTTTCTCCCGTTCCTGCACGTATACTTCCTCTTCATCCGGAAACAGGGCAAATCCTTCATGATAGGCCATGCCAATTTGTTCTCCGCCGCTGTTGGATGCATTATACCATAAGCGTAAACCATTATTTTCTCTCACTACACTTACTTTACATATACCGCCAAAATCCCAAAGGTCATCGTCTCCCGCAATAACGGGATTATCCGGATGCCTCTCCCAGTTTATTCCATCTGCAGAACGAGCGAGCCCCACTGCTGATTTATAATCGCCATGAACTCCCATATAGAACATATAATACCAGTCATTCTGTTTCAGTACATAACATGCTTCGACCTTACTCATATCCCAGTAATTCTTCGGATCAGGCAAAAAAACCGGTTTTCTGCCCACTCTGGTCCAACTTATTCCGTCACTGCTTTCCGCAAGCCCAATCGCATCCGCTTCATGCATACGACCTGCAGAATACCACATTCGGTATAAACCTTTCTCTTCCTCCCAAAGGACATGAGGACACATAACACAATATCGCTCCCATGCTTCCTCCGGTACAAAAACAGGTTCCTGCCTTCTCTTCCAGTTTATTCCATCTTCTGATACCGCATAACCGATACAGCTTCTGCTCATCTGGTTTTCTTTGGCAAACATCTGCCCGGTATACCACATATGGTATAAACCGTCCTTTACGACGATAGTAGGACGGTTCACCTCATCCCCTTCCCATCCGGAACCGGGAACAGCTGTAAGCACAGCCTGAGGCAGATCCCAATGCAGTCCATCCGTACTGGCAGTATGGGCAATCAGCTTGACATCCCTCCAGGAAAACCACATACGGTATATACCCTCTTCTTTTATCACATGAAGATCAAAGGTAGTTCCATATTCCGGTCCGATTACCGGATTTTCCGCTGCCTTTCTCCATCCGCCTGCCGTTCCAAGAGGAACCCATTTTACATTTTGTATCATACTCCCCTCTCTTCCTACCGGCATCCCAAAAATAAATCCCGGCAAACAAATTCCTCATCAGGAATGTTTCTCTCCCGTGGCCCGTCACTGTCCGGCCATAATTTATGTCCCTTATGTCTGGCTACACCAATTTCTTCCTTAATCTGCCCTTCTCCCTCCGATTGATTGCAGCCGTTATACCACATACGGTATCCTTCTTCCGTCCATAGTACAAATGGTTTACAGACACCCATATAGTCCCATCCACCATCTGTTCCTGCAACGACAGGATTATCCGGATGTCTTTCCCATCTGCTTATACCATCCCGTGATCTTGCCACCCCAATGGCAGACATTCTGTCGGCACTGATTCCTAAATAAAACATATAATAGTATTCTTCATCCTTTATGACACAACAGGCTTCCGTTTTGAGAGCCTCCCAAAATCTGGATTTATCCGCCGTGAATACAGGGTTACCACCATATTTTTCCCAATGTATTCCGTCTTTGCTCTCAGCATAGCCAATACAGTCGCATTCATATTGTTCTCCGCCGGAATACCACATCTTATAAACAGATTTCTTGTCATCCCAAATCACATGAGGACAGTACAGACTGCTTTTTTCCCAAGGTTTTTCCGGAACCATAACCGGTTCCTTATATACATCCCAGTGAATTCCATCCATACTCTCTGCATATCCTACCGCAGTATGACCATACTCAAAATCTTCCGGACGAACCATTCCGATAAACCACATCAAATATTTTCCATTTCTATACAGTACACAAGGTCGGTTTACTTCATCCTTTGCCCAGCTAAGATTAATCTGCCGGGGCATAACCAACTGCGGCAGGCTCCAATGGATTCCGTCTGTACTATATGCCATAGCAATCCCTCTGGCAGGCCTCCAGGAATACCAAATCCTGAATACTCCATTATCTTCACGCACACAGCAATCAAATACGGTACCCAAAGCACCTCCGATTACCGGAGAACTTCCTTCTTTTTCCCATCCTCCCGCTGTATTGCGAGGTATGTACTTATATCTTCCCATATTTCCCCCATTTTCTTCTGCCATATGAATAATCCTTCTTATGTCATCAGCTTTTTACTGCCCCAATCATAACGCCCTGGACAAAATGCTTCTGGAAAAAAGGATAAATAATCGTAATTGGCAATGTGGTAATTACTATTGTTGAAAACTTCAGTGCTTCAAAAAGATACTGTCGTTCAGCTCCTGTACTTCCTCCCGTGCTTGTGGTAGCCTGCTGATTTGCCACAAGAATATCTCTTAGGTACAGCTGTATAGGCTTCAGTTCCCTGCTCTTAAGATAAATCATGGGATTAAAATATTCGTTCCAATGTCCTACTGCGTAAAAAATTATCAATACCGAAATGATAGGCTTGGAAACCGGTACGATGATTTTCCAAAGAATTACCAAATCATTAGCTCCATCCAAATGAGCGGATTCCATTAATTCTTCAGGAAGAGATTCAAAAAAACTTCTGGCCACAATCAGGTTATAGGCGCTTATCGCAGTGGGCACAATCAATGCCCAGGGGGTATCATATAAACCAAGCCGGTTTACCACAATATAAGATGGAATAATTCCTCCCGACACAAACATTGTCACCGCTATAAAGACGGATATCTGATTACGAAGAAAAAATTTTTTTATGGATAACGCGTATGCCGCCATAATGGTAAGAATCATATTAACCAGAGTTCCCACCACTGTATACCATATAGTATTATAGTAAGCCATGAATACATCTTTTTGTTTCAGAAGAGTTTCATAAGATGTCAATGAAAAGTTAACCGGCCATACTATAACATCTCTTCTGATTACATTCAGCGGATTACTCAGAGAATTGGCTATAACATACAGGAACGGATACAGGGTAATGAAAGCTGCAAGTATAATAATAATATAAATAACTACAATTCCGATTACCCCGCGCTCCCTCAGGCTTCTTTTATGTTTCATCCTTAAACCTCCTAAAATAACGATGTATCGCTGAATTTTCTGCTCAGGCCATTTGCCAGAATAATCAGAACCAGACTCACCACACAGTTAAATAAGCCAATAGCTGTACCATATGAAAAATCCGAATTCAGCAGGCCGACCCTGTAAACATAGGTGGAAATAACATCCGCGGTTTCATAGGTAGCCTCATTATACATAAGGATTATTTTTTCAAAGCCAACACTCAAAAGCCAGCCGATTCTCATAATCAGAAGCACTATTATAGTAGGCGCGATACATGGTAATGTTATAAAAAACATTTTTTTCCATCGACCTGCGCCATCAACAATTGCCGCTTCATATAACTCGGGATTTACCCCTGAAATAGCGGCAAAGTATATAATGGAATCCCAGCCGAAATTCTGCCAAATATTTGAAAAGACATATAACCACCGAAATATTTTAGCTTCTGAGAAAAAATTAACTGCTGATCCCCCCAAAGCCTGAATAGCCAGATTCACTATGCCGTCTGTGGGAGACAGAAAAATTTTCATCATACCTACAACTACCACCACTGATATAAAATGGGGCAGATAAGAAAAAGTCTGAACCGTTCTTTTTACCCATTTTCTTTTTACTTCATTTAAAAGAAGAGCAAAGAGGATTGGCACAGGAAATCCCATAAGCAAATCCATAAAGCTTAACAGAAAGGTATTCCTGATTAGTCTGAACGCATAGGGACTCTCAAAAAAACGTTTGAAATTTTCAAGACCAACCCAACTGCTTCCAAAGATTCCTTTCCTCACGTTATAATCCTGAAACGCAACTATATTCCAAACCATAGGTGCATAATGAAATAACAGAAAATACAGCACGCATGGTGCCACCATAAGCAACAGATATCTGTCTCTTTTTATAAGCTTCCTCACAGGAATTTTCTTTTCAATCTTATTTTTTGCCATATCCTATCGCCTCATCCAGTTTTTTACATACTGCTTCCGGGCAGATAACCATTCGGTTCAATCAGCCCTTTCGGGTATAGTTGGACAACAGCAGCCACAATGTGGCTGCTGCACAGTCCTTTTTACTGCATTACTTCCTGTGTCCTGTCATACCATGCCTGCTTTACAGCAACCACCTCTTCTATTCCCATCTGTTTCAGAGTATCCACGTAAACATCCCATTCACTTAAAGCTCTGTTGCCTGTGATAAATTTCACAACATTTTCTTTTACATATGTTTCAATATCAGGCCATTTTTCTGTATATACCTTATTCTCTTCATCTGTTCCGATAGCAATGGGAACTCTGTCACTCATAATGTCTTTGAACTCATTATAAGCTTCTTCAAAATAAGAACCAACATACATAGCCTTAAACGGCTCTCCGCTTTCATTCCCTACAAAATTCGGCCAGGCCCCAATTCCGCGCATTACATCAATAGCACTGGTTCCACTATTGGTAACCTTATCTGTAAATACTTTCTGTCCATTTTCTTCGGTAAATGTATCACCTTCAAATCCCCAGTAACGCAGTACTGCAGATTCTTCGGAGGCATATACCCAGTCAAGCCATTGTACTGCAAGCTTTGGATTCTCACAGTCAATTGTAACGGCATAATAATCATGAAATGACTGTCTCTTACTGACAGTGGGTTTATTATCCGGATAATTTTCATTGGTTAATGCAGGAATAAACACATAATGTCCATCCGGATTTGTCTCGCTTACCAAATCATCTTTGCCGATGACATTGTCTGTAGAGGATAAGGTTTGTCCTCCCAGCCTGTCCTGTGAAATCAGGGAATCGGAATCGGAACCATCAGTAGTTGTGCTGAGAAGCCCTTCATTATACCACTGGTTCAGCGTTGTCAGGCAATCCAGGAATTTCTCATCCATAAGGTCAAAAGCCACAACTCCATCATCGGATACAGACCAGATATCCGTATTATTAAATCCAAAGGCCTCTTTAAATGTATAAAGTCCAAACATCTGATCATTTTGGTAGCCTAAAGGAACTTCATCCTTTTTTCCATTGCCATTTGGATCCTGATCCCTGAATGCAACAAGCACATCATGATATTCATCAATGGTGGCCGGCATCTCCAGCCCTAATTTATCAAGCCAGTCTTGTCTTATGATATTCCACATTAATACGTAATTATTAATATCAAATTCTGCATGAGGCAGACCATAGATATTTCCATCAGGTGAGGTCATCTGCGCTTCATATATAGGCTGTTCCTGGAATAATTTCCAAAGATTAGGCGTATCCGTTTCATTTATATAATCCTTAATATTAACCAGAAGTCCCTGGGAACTATAGTCTGCTAATCCTGTAGTGCCGTTAGGAACACGGATAATATCCGGAAGTTCACTGCCGGACGCAAGTCTCGTCTGGGCTACTGTGTTATAATCGCCGCTGGCAACACATTCCCACTCCACCTTAACACCGGTGATTTTTTCAATTTCATTTTCTACTGGAAGACCTTCATCAGAATCATAATATGCTGATGCATGCCAGTTTTGATATGTGAGAATAGAAAGGGACTCACTTCCTGGATCACATAACGGCAAGGAATAACCTCCTGCATTTTCTGAAGAATCTGCCTCCTGTACGGCATTGCCTTCCGTCGTTTCCTGTTTGCTTTCCACTGCAGGCTCCGAACTTGCAGCCCCTCCTGTTCCTGAACCAGGCATACATCCTGACAAAATTCCACCAAGCATACCGGCTGTAAGTACTAATGCCAATAACTTTTTGTATTTCATAACATTCCCTCCTTGATTTGTAAACATCCCCATTTTGTTTTAGCAATACTGAATGTTTCCTGATACTTTTCTTGTAATTACATAGATTTCGAAAATAAATTGTATTTATGAAAAAAACTGAACTAATGTAACAAGTTAAGAATCTCTTTTATACCGAGACTTTTTGTACAATATATTCATTTTTTTCTGCCGGCTATCAATTTATTTATAACTATTATACAATTTTATACATTCCATCAAAATGCATAAACGTATTAAAATGTATCATTTAGAAACTTGTTTCAGATACAGTAATTTTTTTTCTTAGAATACTGTTTTTCCTACTTCTTATGCTTTTTACTATTGAATTGTAGTATTTTATGGTCTATAATTTATAAAAAGGGATACAACTTCTAGTAGCAAAACACATACAACCTTATTTTTCCGGATATTTTTTGTATCAAAAAATTACTTTTTGTATTAATAAAGACAGGATGTGAATAAAATGCCGCAATGCCTTGCCTACATGATCAATATAGCTAATCCCTTAATGTTTAACAGAACCGGAAAATTTGAAGCCCTCTCCTCTAAATGGACACATAGTGTACAGACTACGGAGGATTATGAACTTATTGTTGAAACAGAAGGGAACCTGTATCTTCAGTATCAGGATGTTAAATATACGGTAACTCCCGGACAGTATCTTCTCCTTCAGCCTCCTTCATCAAAACCGAGTGATGAAAAAAGAATCCGCAGGGGATTCCGTGAATCAGAATGCAGTTTCTATTGGATGCACTTCTCCTGTCAACGTGCCTATCCCGTATCAGGACTTATCCCCAGTAAAATTGACGGCGGAAGAAATGATATTCTTCTGCCCGTTCAGAAAACACTTCTTTATCCGGAACGTGTACTGCTTCTTATGAGACAACTTCAAAATTGTGTTCGTACCGGTTATGATACCCATTATATGGATTATATGACCACCTTGATTATCAGCGAAATTTCCAACCAGCACATAATTTCTCTCACTGAAAAAAAAGATGCAGATACCCCCAATATTCCTCTTCAGAAACAGCTTTATAATGATATTGTTGATTACATAAACTATTTTATAAGTGATAATCTGAAGGTATCAAGTATCGCTTCTCATTTTGGCTACAATGAAAAATATCTTTCCCGTTATTTCAGAGAGACATCAGGAATAAGTCTGAAGCAGTATATCCTATCTCAGAAAATAGAAAGAGCAAATTTCCTGCTCAGCGACACTAATATGAGCGTCACTTCAATCGCTGATTCCCTTGGTTTTTCTAATTATCACAATTTTGCCCGGACTTATAAGAACATTACCTCCATGACCCCTTCGGAATACCGGAATACATATGCAAAAAGAATTTTAAATCATCATTGAATTTATACCGGACTGATAACCGGCTTTCTTCCTACTTTATCTATAGGCATAAAAAACCGCCGTCAGCTATATTTCTGGCTGACGGCGATTATCTAATAAATTCTGGCAACTGCCTATAAATAACTCTATAATTCTATTTGAAATTTTCCCCTGCTCCAAAGCCACATAGGTGTATGGATATCAATAGGCACCCATTCTGTTCCTTCAAGCAGTTCTTTCCATCGTTCTGCTACAATCAACTGTACATCTGAACTTTTTATTTCTTCCGGACTGATAATCCCCAATCTGGCACTGGCTTGTATTACATGCGTATCAGGGGCAACTGTAATATTTTCTCTGTCCGTAAAACTTACATCTGTATACTTTTCCATTATATACAGCCAGTAATTACATATTTTATTACCGCCCAGGTATGGAAAGTCTCTCTTATTTTCTTCTATATATTTTTTTATTTTCCATACGGAATAATTATTATCACGGAATAGATTCCGGATATCTCCATCAAACCTGTCTTTTATGGTGCTGCAGATTGTTTTCCATATAACCGGCTGTTTATTCGGCTGTAATGCAACCTTATATTTAACAAGTATTTCTTTTAGCTGTTCAGCCGGCATTCTACATACTTTTTGACAGTCAAATACTGTTCCTGCATCTGCCTCACTGTATAATCGATTTGCACACTCCCAAAGGACATATGAATTTCTTTGATAGTTTAAAGCCATGGGCAGAGTAAAATACATATAATTCTCTTTTGATGCCTTATCTAATCCGGGATTCTCATCTTCAGGCATTTTTTCTCCGCCCAGATATCCCTTTTGATAAGCGGAATAAAGTTTTCGAACCTTATCCCTGATAATGTCTTTCTCTGCCGGCCCATCACTGCCTATTGTCATATTTTCCCCTGCTCCAAAATTATTCTGCCACTGATACCAGACCTTAAGCCGACATCCAATTCGCCCTATTCGCAAACGACTTTGTGCCCATCTTAAACCTTAAACCGATACCCAACTCCCCATAATCGCAAACGATTTGGGTCTCACATTACACCTTAAACCGATACCCAACTCCCCAAATCGTTTCAATATACTGGGGATTTGCCGTATCCGCCTCAATCTTCTCCCTGATTTTCTTAATGTGCACCGTAACGGTAGCGATATCCCCGATAGAATCCATATCCCAGATTTCCCGGAACAATTCTTCCTTGGTAAACACATGATTGGGATTTTCCGCCAAAAATGTAAGCAGATCAAATTCCTTCGTGGTAAATGCCTTTTCTTCACCGTCAATATAAACACGCCTTGCGGTCTTATCAATGCGTATCCCGCGGATTTCCACGATATCATTGGTTTTCTGCTGGGAACTTACAAGCCTTGTATAACGGGCCAGATGAGCCTTTACCCTGGCAACAAGCTCACTGGGGCTGAAGGGCTTCGTCATATAATCGTCCGCGCCAAGGCCCAGACCCCTGATTTTATCAATATCATCCTTTTTCGCAGATACCATGAGTATGGGAATATTCTTCTCATCACGGATACGGCGGCAGATTTCAAAGCCGTCCATTCCGGGAAGCATCAAATCCAGGATAATGAGGTCATAATCTGAGCTTACAGCCCGTTCCAGCCCTTTATCCCCTTCATGTTCTATTTCCACCTGAAAGCCTGACAGCTCCAGATAATCCTTTTCCAAATCTGCAATTGCTTCTTCATCTTCAATAATTAATATCTTATTCATTTTCTTCTGCCTCCCTGTATTTTCTGATTACGAAATGTAAACAGGTTCCTTCTCCTTCCTTACTGGTTGCCCAGATGTAACCTCCATGGTCTTCAATTATTTTTTTAACGATTGACAGGCCGATACCGCTGCCTCCCATGGCGGAATTACGGGATGCGTCCGTGCGGTAGAAACGTTCAAAAATATTTCCCAGATCCTTGGCCGCTATTCCCTTTCCATTATCATCTATTTCCACCCGGATGGAATCTACCTCATCCAGGATTCTTATATTGATAATACCCTTAGGTTTATCAATGTATTTAATGCTGTTTCCGATAATATTGTTGATTACCTTCTTCAGCTGTTCCGGATCCGCAATAATCCGGGTATCGGGATCCACCAGATTGGAATAATTCAGTTCGATGTTTTTAGACTCCAGGTCAAGCCCCACATCTTCAACACAATCCTGAAAAAATTCCGCCACATTGATCCGATGGAAATTATAAGGAATTTTGTTGCTGTCAATTCCCGAATAATAGGTCAGTTCATTGATCAGCCGGTTCATATCATTGGCTTTATTATAAATTGTTTTAATATAACGGTCTATTTTTTCCGGAGTATCCGCCACGCCGTCCATAATTCCTTCCACATAACCCTTGATAGCCGTAATGGGAGTTTTCAAATCATGGGAAATATTGCTCACCAGTTCCTTGTTCTGGCGTTCATTCTGTATCTTCTCCTCCGTGGACTCCTTCAGACGCAGGCGCATATCCTCATAATTACGGTACAGCTCCCCGATTTCATTGGTATCCTCCGAAGTGAGGGTATACTCAAAGTTCCCTTCGGCTATATTCTGCATGGCCACGTTCAAACGGTTGATAGGTGCAAATACACTTTTATATATCCATTGGGTGAGAATAATACTTGTTACAATGAGAATAATTACAATAGCAAAAAACATATAGATAAGAAGCGCCTTGGAGATAACGCTGTTCACTCTTGTAATGATAAAAACGCTTCCCTCCGAACCATCTGAGAACCGGAAGTCAATCTGCTTCACCAGCTTCTGCATATCATTATAGTAATAACCGGCATTGGTGTCCCGGCTTTCAAATCCATAGGAAGGCAGCCTGCCGAAAATTTTCTGGGTCGCCGTTTCATTCCCCGAATAATATATGCCTGTACCTTTTCTTACTAATATATAGGAAGAACGTTTGAAAGCATCTTCATTGATTGCCGCAAGATATTCTTTATCCTCCAGCCTGGACGGATCCGTTTCCGCAAGCTGCTCAATGTCACAAAAAATATCGTCGGTAATATCGCTGAAGGAAGCGAGAGAATCAGACATGGTACTGTAGTCCGTAGTTTCAAACCCATAACTTAAATCAGAATTGTGTATTAAAACAGCGCCGATAGCCAGGAATGCTATCGCCGACAGAAGCAAAGGCAACAGGATTACAGTTAAAAATGTGATAATTAACTTCGTTCTGAATTTCATTGTTATTATTCCTATCCTTCCCTGCATATCCGATGTTATTCTGTCCTGCCAGCAGGATGCAGCGCTTTTCGGACACTGCTGCTGTTCATCCGGAAAAGCACATCTTGTGAACATTATATCATATTAAGAAATCCTAAATATAAAAACGGCAAAATAAATTTATAAAAAAAGTATAAAGATATTGACAAAAAGAATATGCTTTGCTATAGTAACAGTAACAGTTATCGTTTTCAACAGAAAGGAGGCGTGAGATGACGCTGAAATACAGCCGTCAACGGGAAGCCATCAAAGATTTCCTGATGACAAGAAAGGACCATCCGACGGCAGATGTAGTTTACAGCAATGTGAGAACAGAGTTTCCTAACATCAGTCTTGGTACTGTGTACCGAAATCTTACGCTGCTGGCAGATCTTGGTGAAATTGCAAGATTACGCGTCGGTGACGGTGTCGACCATTTTGACGCAGACACCAGTCCTCATTATCACTTTGTCTGCAGCGACTGCGGAAATGTGATTGATTTAGACATGGACAGCATCGACTATATCAACCAGACAGCCGCTAAAAACTTTAACGGACAGATAACCGGCCATATCACTTATTTTTACGGCCTGTGTCCCCACTGTAAAGAGAAAAAGCAGAAAGCTCTCTCTTAAGTTTCAAACAGCCATCCACAACTCCCGGATAACCGGCGAGTTGTAACAAAATAAAATCATTTTAAATTAAAAGGAGAAAAAGATTATGAAATTTGTATGTCAGGTATGTGGTTATGTTTATGAAGGCGAAAAAGCACCGGAGAAATGTCCTGTTTGCGGAGCTCCCGCAGAGAAATTCACCGCACAGAGCGGAAAAATGGAATGGGCTGCTGAGCACGTTGTAGGTGTTGCTCAGGGTGCAAGCGAAGATATTATGGAAGACCTGAGAGCTAACTTCGCAGGAGAATGCTCCGAAGTAGGTATGTACCTTGCTATGGCAAGAGTAGCTCACAGAGAAGGATATCCTGAAATCGGACTTTACTGGGAAAAAGCTGCTTATGAAGAAGCAGAGCATGCTTCCAAATTTGCTGAACTGCTTGGCGAAGTAGTAACTGATTCCACAAAGAAGAATCTGGAAATGAGAGTAGAAGCAGAAAACGGCGCAACTGCAGGTAAATTTGACCTGGCTAAGCGTGCAAAGGCTGCTAACCTTGACGCTATCCATGATACCGTTCATGAAATGGCAAGAGACGAAGCTCGTCACGGCAAGGCATTCCAGGGCTTACTGGAGAGATACTTCGGCAAATAATTATTAAGAACTCCTCCAAGAGATCTATATAAACTACACAAAAGACATCCCGGGTTTTCGTTGGAAACCGGGATGTCTTTTATTTTTTCGTTTGTGTCACATGATTAATGGAACAACAAATATAAAAATAAAACTATATTATATTTACTCAAAATGTTGATGCAAATATGTTGCTTTCTGATATAATAATAGTAAGAAATATTGAAAGGAGGAGAAATGTATGCCAGCAATAAATGTTAATATTCAGCCGGAAGTAATTCATTGGGCACTTAGCCAAACTCAAGAATCCAAGCTGGGTGATAAGCTTATGAAAAATATTAAGCATTGGCTTGATGGCACCAAAACGCCTACTTTCAATCAAATAGAGGATTTCAGTAAAAAATCCAATATTCCGTTAGGATATTTCTTTTTGCAAACACCTCCCAAAGAATATATACCATTGTTAGAATACCGAACAGTTGATAGTATTCAGTCTGCCAATCCAAGCCGTAATTTAATTGACACTATCCATGAGATGGAAGCCGTCCAGGACTGGATGATCAGCTACAGAAAGGACATGGGATTTGACGTATTGCCAATAGTAGGAAGTATGAAGGGAAGTACTGACATAACGGCAATTGTTGATAAGATTCGTGCTGATTTGGAATTAGATAAGGCATGGTTTGAAAAATGCAATAATATACCCAATGCTTTTAATTATATGAGAGGCCTGTTGGAAGAAAACGGTATTGTTGTGATGATGAATGGTGTCGTCAATAAAAATACACACAGAGCACTGAATGTGGAAGAGTTCCGTGCCTTTACTTTGGTAAATGAATGGGCGCCGCTTATTTTTATTAATGCCGCTGATTCTCAGGGTGCGCGTTTATTTTCTTTATTTCATGAAGTTGTTCATATATGGCTGGGCGAAGATGATTTATATAATGATGTGAGAAACAGACCTGACAGCATGAAGCAAATAGAATTTATATGCAATGCTGTCGCAGGCGAATTAATGGTTCCTCAAAAAATTTTTCTTTATAAATGGAATCAAACTGCCGCGGAAGATTTATTTCAGCGGATAAAAACCATCTCTAAATACTTCCTTTGCAGTGAAATTGTAATTGCAAGAAAGGCTTTAGATAACAAAAAAATTACTAAGTCCGCATATGACCAAATTGTGGAAAACGCATTGAATGCATATAAGGCAGCCAAGGAAAATAAAGAATCCGGCGGTAACTACTATAATACAATGACTTCCAGACTTGACCGATGTTTTATCAGAGCTTTATGTGAAAGTATAAATATGGGAAGAACTTCTTATACAGAAGCTTATCGGTTAACAAATACCAGCCGTAAGACTTTTTCAGAAGTGGCTGATCGTCTGGGAGGTGCAGAATGGTAGAGGCTACTGAAAAATTTTTAGTTGATTCTAATTCCTTTATGACACCCTTTCGATTCTACTATGCCTTTGATCTGATCCCATCTTATTGGAAAGAGTTATCGAATCCTCTCATATCAAAATATTTGGTCGTGTTAGATATGGTAAAAGATGAGATTGATACCGGACAAGATGATTTATCCCGTTGGCTTGATGGAATAGAAAATCTGCAGATATGCCCACACGTAACTCCTGAAATTATAACCAAATATCAGGAAGTACTGCAGTATATTGTAAATTGCGGATTTTATAAAGAATCCGCTTTACATACATGGGCACCAAGACATATCGCAGATCCATGGCTTATCGCTGCCGCTTCTGTTCATGGATACACCATTGTTACTGAGGAAGTCAAATCTGGTGGCCTTAGTAAAAAAACACCTAATAAAAATGCAAAAATTCCGGATGTCGCTGCCGCCTTTGGAGTGAGGACACGGAATCTATATGGTATGATGCGTCAATTAGGAATTAAAATTTAAACTTTATCATGAGACAAGACGGATATTTCACAGTAAACGTGATTTATCTGCCTTGTTTTATAATACATAGAATTTTCTCATCACTAAACGGGCAAAGACTAGTAAGCCCTTCTTATCAGTGCAGAAAGTGCATTCTACACACAGACAGGAGTACAAATGAAAAAACAAAGAATCCGGGATTATTCCATCACCCCGGGCTGCATGCAGCCCGGCCCGCTCAACAAAATAACCGATGTAAAGGGCATTTTGGTAGGCCATTCCACCATTTCCACCCCGGAAAACAAAACCGGAGTTACCGTCATTCTTCCCGGCACGGAAAACCCATTTCTGTCCAAGCCTGTCGCCGCATGTTTTGTCCAAAACGGCTTCGGCAAAACCTGCGGGCTTCCCCAGATAGAGGAACTAGGCTGTCTGGAAACTCCGATCGCTCTCACCAATACCCTGAATGTCGGCCTGGTGTCCGACGCTCTGATCTCCCATACTATTCAAAGCTGCGAAAAAGAAGGAGTAACCGTACATTCCGTCAATCCGGTAGTAGGAGAATGCAACGACAGCCGCATCAATAACATCTGCCGCCGGGCGGTAAATGAAAGCCATGTAAAAGAAGCCCTGGAGCATGCATGCGCGGATTTCGAAGAGGGTTCCGTAGGCGCCGGAAAGGGCACGGTCTGCTATGGCTTCAAGGGCGGAATCGGAAGCGCCTCCCGGCTCATTCTCCTGGACGGGAAAATCTATACCCTGGGCGTTCTTGTACAGTCCAATTTCGGCGCAACCCGGTATTTTACCATACAGGGAAGAAAAGTGGGAGAAGAGCTTCTCAACGTCACCGACAATTTTACCAAAGTGATTCCCACCGCAGATGATCAGGGTTCCATCATGATGATCATAGCCACGGATCTTCCCGTTTCCGACCGGCAGCTGAAACGCATCATCCGGCGCGCCGCCAACGGCCTGGCCTGCACCGGCTCCTATACCGGGCACGGCAGCGGGGAAATCATGATAGGCTTCACCACCGCCAACTGCATTCCCGCAGAATCTGAAAAATCCGTCCTGACCCAGAGCATTCTTTCCGAACCGGCCCTGGATCACGCCTTCCGCGCCGTGGGAGAAGCCACCGAAGAAGCGGTGCTTAATTCCATGATAATGGCCGATACCACACAGGGGGCCGACGGCATAACCTATTACAGTCTCCGTGAATTCGCCTCCTATCTGATACCGGCCGCATTATAGCTTCCGGGCGGCCGAGCCGCTGCCGTCCGGATAAATCCTGAATCGTTACGCCAGGCTTCCCTTCCCTGTCAGCCGTTTATATTCCAAACTTCACAAAATGCCAGTTATCAGTCAGGGTAAAAGACGGGGCATCCGGGGCATCTGCAAATCCTTTTTCCCCGCTGTACTGCATGGGGCTTGTAAGATGCCGGTCCCCATCTATGTGATGATGAGGTCCATAAGTATTAAAGGTACAGGGAATCAGTCGGATGACCGTCCGATGTATCCCCTGTTTTATCCCCGCCAGCTCCCATTCCGGCCCCCAGCAATATCTAAGCTGCGTATCCCCGTCAAGCATAACTGCCATGCAGTCCGCATGCAGGCCGGTTTTATCAAATCTCAGTTTTCCATCCGCTCCTGTATAATGCAGGCTCTCCATTTCCACATAGTTTCCGCAGAAAGGAAAACCGGACGCGCACAAATCCCTGACATCCACCTCATCCTCCCGAATATCCGTCAGATAAAAGTCACCGGCGGTTTCCCACTGATGCCGGTCTTTCTCCCGGAAACCCTCAGTGCTTTTCACACCGAAATTCCCTTCCAGATATACAAAGGGAGCGTTCTCCCCTTCAGGACATGCTTCCCAGCGCAGACTGATTTCCCCATTTTTGAGAAAAGACTTTTTCACGGAATCAGGAATTGTATAAACGACATTTCCTTCTTTTTCTTCTCCGATCAGTTGAGTTTCTCCTGCCCGGATGCCCTCCAGGGGATCCAGGGAACGGATGCGCCATTCTCCTTCAGTATCTTCACATCCCCGCCAGGGAATATGGCATTCCTTCTCTTCCAGCAGAATTTGATTGCCGCCATGGCCTGTATAATGCCACTGCCATTCCCCGGCTTCATACCAAATCCCGGCCGCTTTTGCCTGTTCCCGGATCTGTTCTTCCAGAAACCACGCGCCATCCCCGCATATGACCGCGGAATAAACAGCCTTCCCTATCCGCAGGACACCATCCTCCACATGTCCATGTTCCTCCAATATCCGTTCACTTGTAACATCGAAAGGAATCCCCTGTTCATAGCAATGCTCCGCGAACCGGGAAAAAGCCCGGCTTATCTCTCCGCTCCGGCTGTCCGGTGTCCCGCTTCCGTTATGCTCATTAAGAGCCATGGCATCAGCAGGATCAAACTGCGCCTGCACTCCTCTTTCCGGCGCAACCAGAAGCACCGGCCTTGGCTTGCGAAGCCGATTATCCCATTTGCGGTATAATTTACCGAATACGGCTGAAGCCGCGTCCTTCCAGGACAGCCCTCGTGGAATATTTGGAGGCCAGTCCCGTACCGAAGCGCTGTCCGCCTGATACTGCCACAGATGAAAAGCGATGGTATCAATGCCGCTTTCCGCCAGCCAGTCCACATAGTTTTCCAAATCCGCAGGCGACAGACCCCAGCCGCTTCCTCCCAAGGCCTCCGCCATACAGCGTCCGTCTGAAAACTGTCTGCTCAAAGAAGAAACGGTCCTTGGATAATAATGGTTTCCGGGATAACGCTCCAGCGCATCCACGGCAGGCACATTGATCTGTTTCAGGTTCTGATAAAGGGAACCGCTGCAGGACGTTTGGAAAAACAGAGTTTCTTCTCCCTTCAGATGCGCGGTATACCGCTTTCCATGGGCTTCGCACCACTGATTCACAGGTTTGTAAAAGGCATCCGACAGAATATCACCTAATATCTTCCAATAAGCAAGCCGTACTTCCTCGTACCCTTCCCCTTCTGTAAACAGCAGCTTCCAGTCATCCCTGAGCTTCCTGCCCCGAAGCTGTCCATAGACTTCCTCCGCCTCAGGGCACCAGGGAATTCCTCCCATACTTACAGATACGCCGTGTCCGTCCAGAAAGCCCACCTCATCACTGAAAAATCCGGTAACACAGGCAAAGGCCTCTTCCGACAGTCCTTTCCGGTATCCATCATAAGTATACTCGATGAAATATGCCATTTCATCTCTCCGGAACGTATTAAACCCGGCTTTCCCTTCCAGCACCACTTCTCCGTTACGGTAATTAAGCCATTCACACCGACTGTCCGGGAAATGCTCCAGCACATGGCCGTCCGCACTTCCGGAGGGCCATCCGTTCTCATCATAGATCCAGAATTCCATTTCCAGCTGTCCGGCGTACAGGATGATTTCCGACAGAATATCCAGATAGGCGCCGCTCATATAAGCGGGCCTTCCCGGATAATATCTGGGATGAAAAACCGTTCCCCGAAGGCCCATTGCCTTCATTTCCTCAAGCTGGCCTTTCAGAACGGACAGCTTCAGTTCCCCGTTAATCGCCCAGAAGCTTAACAGCTTCAGGCAGTTGCCCGTATATTCCATAATCTCTTCTATCCTTCCGCCCGTTCATATAATTATCACGGCGATACGCTGCGCAGTTAATTCAGGAACCGATCCACGATCTGCTGCCGGTATTTAGGCGACAGCGAAGAGAAAAAGGCGGAATAGCCGGTCACTCTTACTACCAGATCCGGATCGCTGTCCGGATCCGCATGGGCCTTCAGCAGCCGATCCTTCGTCAGGCAGTTCAGATTAATCAGCGTCCCTCCCATATGGTTATGGGTATGGATCAGTGTTTCCAGCGCTTCCACGCCGCCCTCCTTGGTTATCATGGAATTGTCCACGTCCAGATGGAGCGGGGAAGAATTCCCGAAGCCCGGCTGCAGCTTCGCCACCGTATTCGCTTTCAGGGAAGGGGAAAAGGTATGCAGGCCATTGGCAAAGCCCGGATCCGGTTCATTGGAATGAGAAATGGGATCCCCGTATTTCCTTCCGTTCGGCGTGGCAGGGAGGGTTTCTCCATACCTGACAATATCCCCATGGGAAAACATACCCGCAATAACCTTTAAACGGTGCCTGGGTGTGGGTTCGTCCATGCAGAGACTCACAAACAGATCCCTTACCTTTTCCGCCCACTTCATGGAAGGAGAGTGAGGCGCGCCGAGCCTGTCAATGTTCTTAAGCATGAGACGGATTCTTTCGTACCCTTCAAAATCCGCATCCAGGGCGGCGTACAGCTCCGGGAATGTGAGAACCTTTTCTTTTTCGATTCTCTGCTCAATGGCTCCGAAGGAATCCGCTACGGTAGCCAGGCCGATCCCATCAATATTCAGATCAATGATATCCACGCCTCCTCTGGCACAGTTCAGCCCCCGTTCCACCGGGCCGTGCATGAACAGATTCAGGATGATTTCGGGCGTATCCTCGGAAACATGCTCATAATGCCAGTCATAGCCTTCTTTGATGCAGTCCACCATAATGGTAAGATGCTTTGCAAAAAGCTCCCAAAGCGTATCCGTACCCTGCTGTTCCATTCCCTTCATCTCTTCCATGGCCTGATACAGAGCCATGGGCATATTGATCCGGGTCACGTCCTGCAGAGGATATTCCACACCGGGGATCGCCGTCCAGTTACAGCCGGATTTGATACGCATACGCGCCAGCTCCTCCGGAAACCCGTTCTTTACAAAACCCTCTTCACAGCCCACATTACAGGAGTAGCAGACACCGGTTCCATCCTCCATGTTATATTCCAGCGACCGGCGCAGAAGCACTTCGTTCATGGAATCATGCACACGGATCGCCACATTGGAAGGAATTTTCAGATAGTGCACCGCATCCAGAATCAGGAAGCTGACGCGGCTTGCCAAGTCCTGATCCCCGGCAGGCGTAAGCCCGCCAATCTGGGAATAATGGGTGTCGTTAAAGAACAGGCTGGCAAAATACCAGACAGCCTCTTCATCGGTAAGCCCTAAGCTTTCCTTATCTTTTTCATAGTAAGGGCGGAACAGCTCATCCATCTGTCCCAGCGCGCCTCCGGCATAATACATTCTGTCAATGCACTGGAAATGAGCCGTAAACTGACATGCCTCCCGAAGCGTCCGGGGCGGGTTTTCCAGCAGCCATTCATTACAGTCCGCCACCTGTGTATAGTGGATCCTCAGCTCTTCCTCCGCAGCATTTTCAGCCAGTCCCCTTGTATAATCCACATGGCGCTTAATCCATTCCAGAACACCCAGAAGCAACTGTTCCTCTCCTTCATAAAAAGAGGCGTCACCATGGATATTCAATTCCTTATAATATCTTACCTTTTCCAGAAGGCCTTTCCACCCCAGCTGAAGACCTATGGTGAGATCCGGGCAGAGATGGTTCATCCCTCCGCAGCCGTGCTGCAGGATATTATACTTTTCATATATGGGGAAAAGGTGTTTCGGCTCGTTTTCCTCCCGGAACCCTATTTCCATCCAATTGGAAAGATTGCCGGGCCAGCAGGTGGCCAGCGCACTGGAAGGATTGCTGTATACCGGCATCTCATTCAGAATTTTCCTGTAATTGTCTCCCAGCATTTTCATCCCGTATACCCTGCCGTCCTCATGGGTAATGGGTTCAAAGGTAAAATCAGGAAAATACAGGAATCCATGATCATCGATATCCAGATAGCCGAAATGATCTATTTTTTCTTTATTTATTCTTATTTTATCCTGATGCAGCTGCTCAATCTTCCTCTCGATACGGGGAGAAAGAACCGTTTTTTCCGTATTCATCATAATCGCTCCTATCCGCGCAGTAAATGCGCAGCTCTGTCTGAACTGCTATTATACTCTTCCATTTCTTCCGCTCCCAGCTCCCGGAAGCTTTCCTGGACGATCGGTTCCAGAAGAAGATCTCCCTTTCCCACACCCATCCTGTGATAAGCAAGGAGTTCTATATCACGGATCCCGTTGTCCCACAGGAAACGCTTCATAAAGGGAAGCTCTGATGCATTCAGCTCCTCCACAACCGGAATCCGGATCCGGATATCCTTTCCCGCCTGTGCCAGCCGCACCAGGTTATCCTTGATCCGTTCATTTGACACTCCTGTCAGTTCCCTGTGAACCTCCTCATGAAAGGCCTTCATATCATAAAGGAACAGATCCGTATAGGGCAGAATCCGTTCAAAGTCCTCGAAAGGCACATTTCCCGCGGTATCCACAGCGGTATGAATTCCTTTTTCCTTCAGACGCAGCAGCACCTCTTCCAGGAAATCAAGCTGGAGCATGCATTCCCCTCCGGAAAAAGTAACGCCGCCTCCGCTTTCCCTGTAGTAAGGAAGCTCCTCCATCAGCTCATCCATCAGCTCCTCCACCGTGATTTCATAGCCGATCCTGCTGAGCGCTCTGGCATAGCAGCCCCGGGTACAGCTTCCGCAGTCCCGGCAGTTCTTCCGGTCATATACGAGTCCCCTTCCGGGATCCGGAAGGAGGCAGCCGCCCGGACAATTCTCCACGCAGCTGCCGCAGCCTATGCATTTTTGTTTATCAAAGGTAAGCTGGGGCCTTTTTTCATAAGACTCCGGATTATGGCACCAACGGCATCTCAGATTGCAGCCTTTGAAAAAAACAGCAGTCCTCACTCCGGGACCGTCAAAAACAGAGAACCTCTGTATATTAAAAATGACGGCCGTGGTTTGTTTATTATCCAAGCACATTCTTTACAGCCCTTTCAAAATCTTCCTTCAGAAGATCGGCGCCTTCCAGTCCGATATGCAGGCGCACCAGTCCTTTTTTCATCGTTTCGTTATTCTGCTCCAAATCCGCTCCCACCGGGGAAATCAGGCTTTCAAAGCCTCCCCAGCTGGGGCCTCTGTGGAAAAATTCCAGCTCCCTCACAATTCTTTTTATCTGTTCTCCGGGAAGATCAAACACCACGCTCATCAGCCCGCTGGCCCCTGTCATCTGCTTCTTTGCCAGTTCGTACTGTGGATGTGTCTCCCACCAGGGGTAAATCACTTCTTTTACAACAGGAAGCTCCTGGAAATAGGCCGCCATCTCCATGGCATTTGCCATATGCTGCTTCATACGTACCGGAAGAGTACGTATCCCGCGCAGCATCAGCCAGGAATCAAAAGGGCTCATGACAGCGCCGAACAGTTCCCTTTCGCTCTGGGCGATCTGATCTATATCCTCTTTGCGGCCAATCACCACACCGCCGATTATATCACTGTGCCCGCCCAGATATTTGGAGGCGGAATGCACTACCATATCGATGCCGAAAGTGAGAGGCTTCTGGAAAATCGGTGTACAATAGGTGTTGTCAATCACCGTGGCCGCATGGTGCTTTTTGGCGACTTCCGCTATTTTTGCCAGATCCTGTACCAGAAAAAGATAGGTGGAAGGGCTTTCCAGATAAATCAAATCCGTATTTTCCCGAATCGCCCCTTCTATCTCTTCCGTATCGGTGCCCTTCACAAAGGTAACCTCCACGCCGAAACGCTTCATATACTCCGCCAGGAAACGGTGGGCAGGGCCGTAAATACTGGCAACTGCCACCACATGGCTGTCCTTTTTCAGATAATGCATCATCGCTGCACTGATGGCTCCCATACCGGAGGAAAAGCATTTTGCCGCCTCTCCCTGTTCCAGGGCCGCCACCTTATTTTCCACAATTTCCGTGGTGGGATTGGACACCCTCGTATAAGCATAACGCCCTTCCCTGTCCCCTTCGTTTCCCTCGCATTCCGTAAACAGGGAACTCTGGAAAATAGGCGGTGTCACCGCACCTGCAAAACGGGAAGGATCTTCACTATAGTGGGTACATATTTCTTCTGCTCTCATTTATCAGCCCTCCTGCCCGCGGATTCTCCGCAGACGTAAATTCATTCTATTCCTTCACTGCCCCCGCAATATTCTCCACAAAGATTTCTTTCATGAAACCGAAGAGAAGGATGGCCGGCAGCATGGCAATCAATGTTCCCGCGGCGACATTGCCCCAGTTGATGTCATATTTTCCAATCATGGAATATATGGCAACCGTCAGTGTTTTCTTGCTGTTGGCATTAATATACAGCACGGATGTATACACATCATTCCAGCAGGCAAGGAACACAAAAATAAATACCGAAAACAGCCCTGACTTCGCAAGGGGCATCACAATCCGGAAAAAGGTTTTGATCCTTCCGCAGCCGTCAATCAGCGCCGCTTCCTCCAGCGCTTTGGGAATCCCCTTCATAAATCCGATTAACAGGATCGTCCCGAAGGGTATCTGCCCTCCTACCAGAATAATAATTACCGTGGTAAGCCTGTTGATCATCCCCATCCTTGACATAAGGATATATAAGGGGGCAAACCCAACCGCGGTGGGCAGCATCTGGGTCATCATAAATACCATGAATATCAGCGGTTTCGACTTGAACTCCATGCGGGAGAGTATGTAAGAAGACATTCCTGCAATCAATACCACCAGGCAGGCCCCTGCCAGAGCGATAAAGAGGCTGTTCAAAATATAAAGCCCGAAATTGCCCATCTCGATTACTTCCCTGTAATTATTCAGGCTCGCTTCCCTCGGCAGATAATGGACCGGAAATTCATACAGCTCCTTGCTTCCCTTCAGGGAAGATACCAAAAGCCAGAAAAAAGGGAATACCGTAAAGAGAAAGAACAGGGCCAGCAGAATATACTTCATTGCCGTGAGCACTGTTTTTTGAATCATTTTTCCCGCCATTATTCGTCACCGCCTTTCAGGGTATTGGTGCAGGCAATATAGATTCCCGTACAAACCAGGGTAACAAGCCAGAGGATAACACCGGCTGCGGATACCAGGCCGTAATCATTGCCCTTTACCACCTCCGTCATGATATAACTGGATGCAATATGGCTGCTTCCTGCCGGCCCGCCCTGGGTCATACCGAAAATAAGATCCGGCGCGTTGATGGTCTGCACCGCCCTTAAAAGCACCATGAGCAGCAGTATGACACGGATGGAGGGTAAGGTTATGTAAAAGAATTTCTTTAAGGGTCCGGCCCCGTCAATGGCCGCCGCCTCATACATATCCTGGGGAATGGTTTTCAGCGCCGCCATAATGATAATGGCGAAGAAGGCCATACCGGTCCATACCTTGGCCACAATTACACAGGGGAGGGCATAATCCGGATTGGATAGGAAACCAACCTGCCTTTCCACAATTCCAAGCCTCATCAAAATGTCATTGATCACACCGTTGCTTCCGTTGAACATCCATTTCCACATGATACCCACCATGAAGCCGGAAAGAGCCCAGGGCATGAAAACCACACACTCATACAGCTTTTTCCCGAAAAAGGGCTTCTGCAGAAGAAGGGCGATTCCGAAGCCCAGCAGGAACTCAATAGCCACACAGCAGAACACCCATATAACCGTATTTTTCCAGGTTCCCAGATACGTTATATTGTCAAACAGATTACGGTAATTATCCAGTCCGATAAACTTCTTACTGAAAATATTATAGGATTTTACATCCTGGAATGACATGACTATTCCATCCACAGCAGGGTAATACAGCATGACCAGAATCATGAAAAGCCCCGGCAGAAGAAACAGGGCTATGAACAGTCTGTCTCTCATTTTTTTGGATAGCTTGTTTTTGCTTGGCCGCATAATTTCCTTCCCTTTCCGAAAAAGCACACCCTGCGGGTGTACCGGGAAGGCTGCCTCAGACTGTAAACAGCCCGGACAGCCTTCCTAACTTTTACTTATCTTATTTATTGAATCTTTCTTTTACCCATTCACTGTCCTGTGACCAGCTGTAGAAGGCGCCCAGCTTGGCTGCACAGTCTTCCGGGCTGATTTTCCCGAGAAGCATCTCCTGTACCAGGCTGTCTGCGGCAGCTCCGAACTGGGAAATCTGCTCCAGCTCTTCTTTGGATGCAAATCTTCTTTCGCCGTAATCCACATAGCCTACATAGGAATCCGGATCCGCAGCCATGTCCATATAACACTTATAGTAACCTTCGCTGAAGAAAGGATCCTCCTGAGCGGTGGTATGGATGGGGATATTACCGTTTTTCTTACAGAAGGTCGTATTTCCTTCCACGGAAGAAAGGGTCTTGATTACTTCCCAGGCCGCATCCTTATTCTTGGAGTTTGCGGCAATGCCCCAGCCTGCAAAGCCGGCAGGGAAAAGAGCCTGTCCGCTGGGTCCTACGGGCAGAGGAGCCACATCCCAGGTTCCTTCTTCCATATATTCCTCACAGGTTGCAACTACTTCGGGATCCTGGATAAGCATAGCGGTTACTCCTGAATAGAAGGCTTCCACCATTTCAGGATATCCCCATGCAATTGAATCGGGATGGGAACCGTCTTCATAAAGTTTTTTGTAGAAATTCAGCGCATCGATGGCTTCCGGCTGATCATAAATACTCTTACAATCATTGGCGATGAACGGAACTCCGATATCCAGCTTTGCAGGATCCGCAAAGGAAAGAAGAGTCATCTGCATGAAGCCTACGGTACCGGCGCCGCCGCGGAAGGAATAGCCGTAACGGTTCTGGGTGGGGTCTGTCAGTTCAACAGCCGCGTTATATAAGTCATCCCAGGTTTTGGGAACAGCGATATTCTTATCTTCAAACCAGTCTTTTCTATAAAACAAGGCTCTTTCATAAACACCGTAAGGAATGGAATAAATATTTCCATCATAGGAAGTAACCTGATCCTTTAAGAATTCACTTACACTTCCCCAGTCCTCCCAGTTCTCCACATAAGAATTCAGCGGTTCAATAAATCCGTTGGAAATATGATCCACCGGTACGGAGTCCAGTTCGATGATATCAATATCCTCTCCGGCCTGAAGCATGGTTGAAATTTTCTGCGTGGCCTGATCTGCCGGGGGAGAAATGATTTCCAGTTCAATATTATCAAGGCCTGCGACCATTTCCTGAATCAAAGCATCCCTTGTGGGATTTCCCAGATAAGTAATCATGGTAATTTTTGTCTTACCCGCCGATCCGGTATCGCTGCCGGCATTTTCCTTCGCACTTTCCGTATTGCCGCTCTGTGCTGCGGCACCGGTCTGGCTGCTTCCCGAATCCGCTCCGCCGCAGCCCGACAAAAAAGCAGATGCCGCCATCATTCCCGCCAGCATAAGCGCTGTTATTTTAGTCCCCTTTTTCTTTAACATCAATATCTCCTCCTGCTTATTGCTCCATCATTGTTGTTTGTCAGTTACTATTCATGATACCTGTGCCGTCGGTCTTATGGTTCTGCCTGCCCCGGCATCCCCTGTCCTGTCTTTCTGCACAGGCTCTGGATCTGCAAGGATTCCTGTATGGGCCGTATAAATACGCCGGTCCTTAGGCCGCGTATTTTGCGGCCTTAGTACCGCTGCGTAGTTATCCGAGCGAGAGCGTGCCCTGACAGGAACCTTGCAGAGCCGCGCCCAAAAGGCAGGGCAGGGAATTCCCGCGGGGCAGAAACCCTGTTTTACTTGACATTTCGGCTGTATTTTTGTAAGATTCCTATTATTACAGTTATATACTTAAGAAAAATCCGTCTTCGGTTTATACCGGGGACACAACATGAAAAAGGAGTGAAATTTTACGTGGATTCATCGTCGGTCCTACAATTTATTTTTCTGGTAATTCTCATTGCCCTTTCGGCATTCTTTTCTTCTGCGGAGACTGCCCTCACCACCGTTAACCGGGTGCGTGTGCGTACGCTGATTGAGGAGGGAAACAAGCGTGCCGTAATCCTTCAGAAGATTCTGGATAATTACAGCAAGATGCTGAGCTCTATTCTCATCGGCAACAATGTGGTCAATCTGTCCGCTTCCGCCCTCACCACTACCATGGCCATTAAAATCTGGGGAAATTATGCGGTCAGCATCGCAACCGGCGTACTTACTCTTGTTCTTCTGCTCTGCGGTGAAATCGTCCCCAAAAATGCCGCAACCCTGAATTCAGAAAAAGTATCCCTGGCCTATGCCCGGGTAATTTATACACTGATGAAGCTGTTGACTCCGCTGATTTTTATTGTAGATCGCCTTTCCATGGGGATCATGATACTTCTGCATGTGGATCCCAATAAGAAAAAAGATCAGATAACAGAATCCGATTTAAAGACTTACGTGGATGTCAGTCATGAAGACGGCATCATTGAATCGGAAGAACGGGAAATGATTTACAATGTGTTTGATTTCAGCGATGCGGTTGCCAAGGATATCATGATTCCCCGTATCGATATGAGCACTATAAGCGTGGAAGCCGGTTATGAAGAGCTTCTCGGCGTATTTAAGAAATATATGTATACCCGTATTCCTGTGTATCAGGATGATAACGATAATATTATCGGCCTTGTGAATATCAAGGATTTTATCCTGGTGGAGGATCGGGAAAATTTCCGTATTACCGATATCCTCAGGGATGCCTATTATACTTATGAGTACAAAAAAACAGCCGACCTGATGATAGAAATGAGGGAAAAGCGTTTTAATGTAGCCTTTGTGCTGAATGAATACGGTTCCTGTGCAGGCATGATCACCCTCGAGGATCTTCTGGAGGAAATCGTGGGTGAAATCCGGGATGAATACGATGCCGACGAGGATGAACTCATTCAGGAAATCGGAGAACGGCAGTATCTGGTGGAGGGCGGCATGAAACTGGATGATATCAACGATGCCCTTGATACGGAGCTGGAAAGTGAAGATTATGATTCCATCGGCGGTATTATTATAGAAATTCTTGACCGTATGCCGGTTCCCGGCGATGAGGTGACGACGGAAGATGGTATTACCCTGCGCGTGGAGGATGTCCAGCAAAACCGGATCACGAAGGTGCTGATGACACTGCCCGAGCCTGTCGATTCTGATGAAGAGAATGAGGAAGATACCGATACCCGCGAGTCATTTTTTGACAAAGGAAACAGGGAAAAAAGTTCTGCCGAATAACAGCCATTCAAAAAAGGGAAAAGCTACTCCTTCGCGGCGTACTTTTCCCTTTTTTCTATGCTGCTATTTTTGTTCAGACAGAGCCACACCCTTTTCATCAAAAAGAAGCAGACAGCTGTTTCCTTTCCTGTCGGTAATGCGGACAACTTCCGTTATCCCCTGCTTCCCGTCATTAATCCTCTCCCTCACGGCCGAGGCCGTGGACAGATCGATATCTGTTTTCTTCAGTTCTTCCATTACGTCCTCTATGTTTTCCTTCAAATCAAAAGGATAGAGTGTTTCCTCAAGGCATATCTTAGACAGCCCCGAACCCTCATATGCAATTACAGCAAAACCGTACTTTCCATTATCCGCGGAGTATGTACAGCAATAGATTTCTGTTCCGGAAGGCAGGGAATCCCTGTCGGAATCCGGCAGCTGATATGCGGTAAAGCTGTCATAATTCCAGACCGGATTATGGACATCCTCTCCCGTCCACTGATCCAGAAGCTTCTTAAAAATGGATTTCTGCAGCATCTTATAGGCTCTTGATTCCTGTCCTTCATAGTAGGATGCAAGAAGCGGTTCCTGCATATCCGTTTTTTCTATTTCCGCTGCCGTCAGTTTATTCGCTGTTCCTCCCCAGGCCAGTATCCCTACGCTCAGAATAAGGAGCAATTCCAAAATAAATCCTGTTCTTTTCATCGTTTCTCTCTCCATCCTCCCGGGATTTTTTATTTATCCCGTACATCATTATCATAACTGAGGAATCTGAAAAAAGAGGTGCGGAAATTCCCAATTTTTTCTAAAGATTAATCTTCATATTTTTCCGTTCCTGCAGCCGTATTTTCTAAAACCAGGACTGTCTCTATCCGCCATTTCCTTTTTCAGGCAAGGCACAAACCGGCTTTTTCAGCATAAAATAATAGCAAGGAAAATGCAGGTGAATTTTTATGGCAGATTATACTTATACGATATTTCTCGACGCAGGGCACGGGGGATCGGATCCCGGTGCCGTATATAACGGAAGACGTGAAAAAGATGATACCCTGGCTCTCACTCTCGCCATAGGCGATATTCTGGAGAGCTACGGCTTCAATGTAAAATACGCAAGGACAGAGGACATCTATGAATCCCCTTACCAAAAGGCCGCCGAAGGCAACGCATCCGGATCCGATATTTTTATCTCCATACACCGTAATTCCAGTCCTTATCCGAATCAGTACAGTGGAGTGGAAAGCCTGGTCTACAACGCATGGCTTCCAGCCGGGACCATAGCCACCAATATCAACCGGCAGCTGGAAGAGGTCGGATATAAAAATCTGGGAGTCAATGAACGCCCCAATCTGGTAGTACTCCGCCAAAGCAACATTCCTGCCGTTCTGGTCGAGGTCGGCTTCATCAATAACGATCAGGACAATGCCCTGCTGGATCAGAAATTTGACGAAACAGCACGGGCCATTGCGGACGGCATTGCAGGAACACTCTGGACCTGGTAAATCAGCTCCTCTGCGCAAGCAGCAAGCACATCCGTTTGGCTCGGTACCCGCTGGAATAAATTACGGCTGTACCTGCCGCCGCACAGCGGACGGAGGGACAGCCGGAAAATACGAAGCCTATTCTTTTTTACATAAACAGAGAAACAATCGGTATGGTGATTATACTTAACAGCGTGCTCAGCACAGTTCCCCGTGTACAGCAGATTTCATCCGCTTCGTATTCCGCCGCCAGCGGAACTACAATGCTGGCCACCGGCATTCCCAGCATGAAAATAAAAATACCTGCCAGCTCCCTGGGCAGTTCCAAATTCCGTAGAATCAATGCTGCTGCAATGGGCAGCGCCAGAAGCTTGATCGCCAGCAGACCATATATTTTGACATCCCGCAGAAGCTCCTTAATATCTGTTTGGGCGATAGATGCGCCGATAAGCATCATGGACATGGGTATCGCCGCATTTCCCATATAGCCCACAAAGCTTTTCACGCTGTCCGCAACAGGAATTCTCCATATGAAAATCACAATAGAGAGCAGACAGGCCGCCACTCCCGGATTCATGAGCTTTTTCAGCTGAAGTTTTTCCTTCTTCTCTCCTGAGCCCCTGGATATTAAATGAATCCCATAGGTATATAACAGGAGATTAAATCCGAGTATGTAAAAGGATACATAAAATACACTTTCTTTTCCGTAGATACTGGATATTAAAGGGATGGCCATAAATCCAACATTGGAAAAGACCATCATCATACGGTACAGGTGGCTGTGGCGTGCTTCGACTTTAAGCAGCCGCACCACAAGAAAACTTGTCAGGATTAAGATAACAAAATACAGGACAATGAACATGAGATTCAGCACTATTTTTTCTGTACTTTCCCCACTGTCCCGTTCCATGACCCCATTAATAATAATGAGCGGATTCAAAATATTCACCACGATTTTGGATAGCTTGGTATAAGCATTTCTGTCCAGCCAGTCCTTCCGGAAGCTCACGTAGCCTATTACCATCATCGCCAAAAGTATCAGCATCTGCTGAAAAACTATAAAAGTATTCATGCGATACAATCCCCCCGAGGCCATGCTCATTATTCGTTTTACGTTCCGTCATTGCCGTTTTAGCAAAACATTTCTGCAGACCTACGTTTGTCATTGTATCACAGTTTTTCAGGTATTTCCAGAATGAGTGCGTCTTTTCTTTATAATAAATAATTAAAGATATTAATGCGGAAGAAGTGAACTGAGTTCACCTCTTCCGCCCTTTCTCTCTTGATTCACCTTACATTTTGGACAACTCCGTCACTGCGCTCCGGTCAGATAATTGGTAACAGCATAGACTGTCTGTCCGCCCACCTCAAGCCGGGACCAGCCGTTGCTTCCGATTCCGGTCCGTACCGCCGCTTCCCCATTATGGAGGACTCCTATGACCGTATCCGGGCTGTCCGTGCTGGGAACGGTCCGCAGGTTCGTTTCGCTTTTGGCTGTGACAACATCATTAACCGGGGTAAAAGTGATGCCGGCCTCCGGATTATCCGGTGTGGGCGTCGTACTGCTTTTATAATTCAGATCTGTTGTCAGGTAACTTGTGACAGCGTATAATATCTGTCCGTTATAATTGATTTGGGACCAGCCGTTGCTGCCGATTCCTACCCGGTTGACCGTATCCCCGAAATGAATCGTCGCCGCAATGGTATCCTGGCTGGCCGTACTGGGCTCCGTGCGCAGGTTTGTTGTGTCCTTGGCTGTTACCGTTTCATTTACCGGTTCGTAGGTCTGGCTCGGAGCAGGTTTTTCTTCTGCCGGCGCCTGATAAGTGAGATCCGCAGTCAGGAAACTGCTCACGGCATAGACCTTCTGTCCGTTATACTCCAGCCGGGACCAGCCGTTATTCCCCACTCCTGTACGGGTCGCCGTCTGGCCGTTCACCAGCTTGGCAACCACCTGCGAACCATCCGCCGTAGTCGGGGCCGTCCGGAGATTTGTCTCTATTTTTGCGGTAACCGTTTCCTGCACTTCCGTAAAAGTAATGCCCACCTCCGGATTAGCCTCCACTACTTCTGCCGGGGTGGAATCCTTGGCCTCCGCTTCCTTGCTGTAACCAAAATAAGCTACATTTACGTCAACCTTTTTGCTGATGCCGGCCACCTGTCCCTGGCTTGTATACTGCCACATGTCATGTCTCCCGGAGTAAGTGGATGAGGGAGTGTCGGGGAACGGCTTTTCCGGATACTGAGATACCCATACCTTGTATTTGCTGCCCAGCACATCCATATCCCAGTCCGCGTTCCCTTCCATTTCATTCCTGGAGGCATAGAACATCGGCGTATAACCAGCCGCCTGAATGCTGTCAAGGAATGCGGAGGCAATGCCGGTACGCGCGGTTTTATCCAGGCCGTACTGCCTGCTGTCTTCCGACTTGAAATCCTCACAGTTATAGGCCACAGGATAGGTTATTTTATATCTGGAAATAAAATCCGCCACCCAGGAAGCTTCTTCCCTTGCTTCCTGTTCCGTCACTGCGGAGGAAAAGAAATAGGCGCCTACCTTGATCCCGTTTTTCTGTGCTTCCTGAATATTATACCTTGCTGCAGGGTCTTCATAGATAATCCCCGTAGCCTTTGTCCTGTATCCCACACGGACTATGGCAAAATCAATCCCGGCCGCCTTTACTGCAGACCAGTCAATATTTCCGCCCTGGTATTTGGAAACATCGATCCCCAGAGTCATCTCAGCCGTTTCCCCTTCCGTGGACTTCAGAGTATCCGTAGTTATGGAAACAGAAGCGCCGTTTCCCTGTCCGGAGGCATTGGAAGATTTCTGAGGATCCCCCTCGTCCTCCATGCTGCCCACCTCAGCCGCCACTGCGGTCTGCGGTTCTTCCGGCAGGCTTTCCGGATTTTCCGATTCCGTTTCCCGGCTCTCTTCCGACTCAGGAATACTCTCTGTATCCTCCCCTGCTTCTGATGATTCCGATACACTCTCCGTGAAATTTCCGGTCTCCCGGCTTTTCCCGCCGGATGATATTTTTAAAATAATTACCACTGCCGCCGCTATCAGAAGAATTACCAGTACTGCTCCCAATACCAGTACTGCCCCTTCCCTGTCTTTCTGCTTTCTGCGGCTTTTCCTGTGTTTTTTCCCTTCCATCCTATTCCTCTTTTATCTAAGCAGACATTCGGTGCTTCCCGCAGAATATATCTCCGGCGGATGCTCCGGTTGAATTACTTCTCTAAAATATAATCGGTTAAATCCTGCCTGAACTGTTCCCAGCTGTCCTCATGCTCCACAAAATACAGCGGACATTTTTTGCCCCCTACATCATAATGACGGAGGACATCATTCGGAGCCAGCTTATATTCCTTCAGCAGCCAGGCAGTCAGCTGCAGAAGGGACTGATAAGTGGCATCGGTAAATTTACCGCTGTCGTCACGATAACAGCACTCTATGGATATGGAATCATAGTTTCTCGTTTTAACCGCATAGCCTATTTCATCCAGGGGAAGGCATTGAATGATTTCCCCATCATATCCGATGATGAAATGAGCGCTGGCTGAGGTTTCGCCGGTGATCCCCAGATTTTCAAAATAACTGCGGTTCTGCCTGGCGGAGGTATTTTTATTTGCCGTATAATGCACAAAAATATTTTTTACCCCATCCAGAGGCTCCGCGGGACGGGAATATGGATTTACCGTCAGAAAATCTTCCGTGATCACTGGTTTAATCGTATCATTTTCACGGATTATCTCTCTTCTTTCCGTATCCATAGCCTGGTTAAAAACACCTCTGTCCTGTACAAAACCGATTATTTTCCATAAAAGGAACCCCAGCATAATCCCCATCGTCAGGACACAGCCTGCCATCAGCATCTGCGCGATTCTGCGCTGCCGCCGCCTTTTCTTTCTTCTTGCCAGGATTTCTTCTCTGCTTCTTTTCCTTTTCGGAGGATTCTCCCTCAGCGTTATGTCGATGTATTCCAATTCTCTGGCCGCTGCCCCGGCATTCCTGCCTGAATAAAAGCTTCCATCCGGATAATATCTTCTGCCTGCCTCCGTCCGTACCCCTCGTTTTGCCATTTTTCTTCATCCTTTGGATTTATCTTCTGTTTTCAGATTTTCTGACATGAAACTTACTTCTGACAGTATACCAGCAAAAGGAGGACATTTTATTTAATAAATAATGAAGTTTTCTTTAAAATTAATTCTTCTATTCCCAAAAATCCCCTCATGCCTTATAATATTCATCAGATTTAGCATAAGAATGAGGGACAAATTATGTATGATAATGAAAATGGGCAGGGCTATGGCTCCCCCGATAACAGCAATCAATGGAACCAGCCGAATGACGGCAGGGCCGGCATAAATCAGCCAAATCAGCAGCAGTATTACGATCCTCAGACCTCACGCACCTATTACAGCGGCGAGAATTACTCTCCTTTTCCGAATGAAGGCCCACTACCGACAGGCCCCGCTTACCCCAACGGCCCCTATCAGCCGAATCCCCCTTATAATCAGGGGAACGATTCCTCCAGCCGGAACAGCGGACTGGCTGTTGCCTGTCTGGTTCTCGGTATTCTCGGTTTTCTGTCCGGCGTGTTTTTTGTCGGAATCGCGCTCGATGTCCTTGCTATCATACTCGGCATTGTTTCTCTGATACAGAATAACCGCAAAAAAGGCCTTCCTATCGCAGGAATGGTATTGGCATTCCTTTCCATCATACTCACCTTTCTTGTTTACTATACCATAGGCATCAGCCAGGATCGGTCGGTACGGGGCGTTGAGCGGGAGGTTTATGTACCTACCACGGAAGAAAAAGCCACCAGCAGCATGCTGATGCCCAACATCACGCAGACGGATTATGCCGCTCCCAAAAGCCTGATCCTGGTCTATGAAAACAAAAACGCAGTGGATGTCCAGCTGGAAATCACTGTGACCTATTATGATGAAAACGACGATCTTCTGTTTTTGAGAAACAGCTATATCTGGGGCTGTGCCGCAGGAGGCAGGGCCGCCGTCGATGTCCCCTATCCTTATGACAAAGACTACAATGACATCCCTTACAGCCGTTATGAAATCACCGCTCTTGCCAAAGAGGTTGATTACAGGTTTTACAGCCAGAATTACGGAACGCAGTTCCAGATAAAATCAAATCCGGGCTCCAGAGGCAGTGTCCTCGCTTCCATCACCAATCCCACAGGCATGACCTTCGATTCTGTGGAGCTGATGTGTATTTATTATAAAGATGGCAGCGCCATAGGCATTACTTCCCAGTATATCTCCGATATGGAGAAAAAAGCCAACGTGGAATTCTCTGCTCCTTATGATTCGGACTACAATGATCTGGAATATGATGATTACGAAATCATCATAAACGGCACAAACAACTACAACAGCTGATTCCCTTAAGGGGAAGCTTCCCGCGGCGGCCGACGATGCCAGGCGGACAGCGAGCCAGGGTCAAGTCCTCCTGACCCTGGCTCGCTGTTTGTAAAACAAACTACTCTTCCTGCCCGTTCCACACCCGGATTTTTCCCTCCTCTATCAGCTGAAGGAAAACATCAGTGAGATAAGGGTCGAATTGTGTATTTTTTCCCTTTTCCAGTTCTCTGACCGCATAGGAAATCCGCATAGGTTCTTTATAGGGCCGTCTGGCCGTCATCGTATCAAAGCTGTCGGCAATTGCCAGACAGCGGCCTCCCAGGGGAATATCCTCTCCTGCCAGTCCTGAAGGGTATCCTTTTCCGTCATATCTTTCATGATGAGCCACTACCGCGGGAAGCACATAGTTCATATCCGGAAGGAAACGGATCATTTCCGTTGCATTCTTCACATGCTCCTTCATAACCGCATATTCTTCCTCTGTAAGAAAGCTCTGCTTTTTCAGGATATTTTCCGGGATGCCGATTTTTCCGATATCATGCAGAAGCCCTGCTTCCCGGATGATCTCCACTTCCTCCTCTTTAAGCCCCAGCGCCTGGGCAAGAGTGGTGGCATACTCCGATACCTTAAGGGAATGCCGGAAGGTAATCTGATCCTTTGCATCAACCGCCGCCATAAATGCATAGATTGTGGGGGCTATTTTTTCAAAGGAACTGCGGTAATAGCCGCTTCCCTCCCTGGGATGATCCTCCTTCTTCCAAAGGGCCGTCTGATTCTTTCCCCTTACTTTCGCATAATAGACCGCACGGGAACAGCTTCCCAGCAAATCCTCTTTTACAGCCACATTTTCCGGAAACAGGACGATTCCGCAGCTCACAGTGAGCGGATGAATCAGTTTCTTTTTATCCTTGCTCACCTGTCTTATTTTCTTCCTTATCCGCTCCGCAGTTTCCAGCGCCTGAGCTTCCGCCATACCCGGCTCCAGCAGCAGGAATTCATCAGCGCCAAACCGGTAAAGTTCTCCCCGCGTGCTTTTTTCTCCCCTGATGATATCAGCCACAAACTGCAGAAGGCTGTCACTCTGCATATAGCCATACATTTCATTATACAGCTTAAAATCATCCACATTAATGTCAATCAGCGCCGCCTGCAGGACAGAATTCCCCATATCCTCGTTCAGGCGCTTCAAAAGGTATCTGCGGTTATAGGCTCCTGTCACATCATCGGTGACAGATTTTATCCAAGCCTCCCCGGCATACCACCCGCTGCGCAAAGCCAGCATTCCCAACGTACAAAGGAGACGCAGGCATTTTTCTCCCTGCACCTCCTTTTTATCACACTCCTGACAGCAAACAAGAAAGAAACCATATTTCCTGTCTTTATAGATCATTTCGCCGGCAATTTCCGCTCCGAAGGCACAACGAAGGAAGGTACTGTCAAACAGTTCCTCCTTCACGCTTCCGGGGATTTCAGGGAAACAGCCCGCAAGCCTTTTCTGCTCGAATTCGGACGTTTCCCCGCACCGGAGGAAAAGCGCCAGCCCTGCGCACTGCGTCAGTTCAGCCGCTGCCTCCATCAAATGATCACAGATATCCTCCATCCGGGACGTATGCAACAATTGTTCCTGTAATTTTTCCAGGGGTTCCTGTTTCTCTGCCAAGGCTTTTACTCTTATTCCTTTTCTTCAATAGGATTAATGGAAATACCCAGCTCATCCAACTGCTTCTGATCCACCACATTGGGGGCTTCCGTCATCAGACAGGAAGCATCCTTTACCTTCGGGAAGGCAATTACCTCACGGATACTGTCCGCGCCGGTCAGGAGCATAACAAGCCTGTCAAGCCCATAAGCGAGTCCTGCATGGGGCGGTACACCGTATTTGAAAGCATCCAGAAGGAATCCGAAGCGTTCATATGCGCTTTCTTTTGTAAAGCCAAGCGCCTCAAACATCCTTTCCTGAATCTTATCATCAGAAATCCTGACACTTCCGCCGCCCAACTCCGTACCATTCAGTACGATATCATATGCTTTCGCACGAACCTTTCCGGGTTCTGTCTCCAGCATCGCCAGATCTTCTTCCATGGGCATGGTAAAAGGATGATGCATGGCCATATAACGATTCTCTTCTTCACTCCACTCAAAGAGAGGGAACTCCGTGATCCAGAGGAAGTTGAACTTACTGTTGTCAATCAGATTCAGCTGTCTGCCCAGTTCCAGTCTCAGGCCGCCCAGAACATTCCAGACAACGGAATTCTTGTCCGCCGCAAATAACAGCAGATCGCCCGGTTCCGCATCCATAGCCTCCACCAGGGCTTTCAGCTGCTCCTCCGTCATGAATTTAGCGAAGGAGGATTTATAGCTTCCGTCAGGAAGAACACACAGATAGGCCAGGCCTTTTGCCCCATATCCTTTTGCGAATTCCACCAGGGCATCAATTTTCTTTCTCGGCATTTCCGCCTGTCCTTTGGCATTGATCCCGCGTACGGAACCGCCATTTTCCAAAGCTGAGGTAAATACGCCGAAACCACAGCCTGCCACAGTTTTGGAAACATCAACCAGTTCCATCCCGAAACGTGTATCCGGCTTATCGGAACCGAAGCGATCCATGGCCTCCTGCCAGGTCATACGCGCAATGGGAAGCTGCACGTCCAGGCCGATAGCGTCTTTGCAGATAAATTTAAGCAGTCTTTCATTCACCGCAATGACATCATCCACATCAACGAAAGAAAGCTCCATATCCACCTGTGTGAATTCCGGCTGCCTGTCCGCGCGGAGATCTTCATCACGGAAGCATCTTGCGATCTGGAAATAACGGTCATATCCGGAACACATCAGAAGCTGCTTGAAAATCTGGGGCGACTGGGGAAGCGCATAAAAATTCCCGGGATGCACACGGCTGGGCACCAGATAATCCCTTGCGCCTTCCGGCGTTGATTTGGTGAGCATGGGAGTTTCAATCTCCAGAAAGCCCTCTTCCGACATGAATTTACGAATCGCCATGGTGATTTTACTTCTGAGAATGATTTTGCTCTGTAAATCCGGCCTTCTTAAATCCAGATAACGATATTTCAGACGAAGCTCTTCTTTTGTTTTAGACTCTTCTTCTATAGGGAAAGGAGGGGTCAGCGCTTCCGAAAGAATACGCACCTGGGATGCCCTGACTTCGATTTCACCTGTAGCCAGGTTCTCATTAACAGCACCGGCTCTCTTTTCTACTTTACCCACAACGGCCACGACATATTCACTGCGCAGCTTCTCCGCTTTGGCAAAGCCTTCCGCACCTGCATCACTTTCTTCAAAAATAACCTGAAGGATACCGGAACGATCCCTCAAATCCACAAATATAATTCCGCCTTTATTTCTCTGTTTGGCCACCCATCCCATAACAGTGACGGTTTCTCCCACATTCGACAGAGATAATTCCCCGCATCTGTGGCTTCTTTTCAGCCCGTTCATTGACTCAGCCATGATCTGTCTCCTTCATCTTAAGATTTATTTTAAAGGGTTCTGGTAAAATTCCCTGAATTCCTCCCAGCCTTCCTTCATAAGCTGTTCCTTCTGGAACTTTTTGTTTTTGTTCATTCTCGCCACCAGGACCTGGGTTCCTTTGGCCCTTTCTTCCTGAGCCTGGGCAATCACTTTGCACAGTTCCTCTCCGGCCACGCCCTTTTCAATCAGGAACGCTGTTTTTCCGGGTTTTCCGGGAATCTGGAAACCATTTTCCAGCATCAGAAGGACGATCCTTTCAAATCCAATGGAAAATCCGCAGGCCGGCACATCATTGCCTGTGAACTTGCCCACCATTTTATCATAACGGCCTCCGCCGCCGCAGCTTCCTCCGAATTCCGGAATCGCTATTTCAAAAATAGTTCCGGTATAGTAAGACATTCCGCGCACAAGGGTGGGATCAAAAACCATATCGAACTCCGCTGCCTTGGTAGAACTCACACTGTCGGTAATTTCCCTGAGATTATTGACAATATCCTCATCCAGGACACCGGAAAGCTTATCAGCCAGGAAACCGAGCCCATCGTCTGTCTCCTCCAGCCCTCTGAACAAATCCAGATATTTATCCACGTTCTCCTGTGCGAAACCGCATTCCAGCAGTTCCTTCGCCACACCATCCAGGCCGATCTTATCCATTTTATCCAGAATGATAAATACGGTGTCAAAGCTTTCTTCCGGGAATCCGCTGTAAGCGGCCATTGCCTTCAGGATTCTTCTTTCATTAATGCGGATTTGGAAGTTTTTAAAACCGAGCTTGCCCAGGGTTGTGGTTGTCGCCAGAATCAGCTCGATCTCCGCCAGATTGGAAGGTTCTCCCAATATATCAATATCACACTGCATGAACTGACGGTAACGTCCTCTCTGAGGCCTGTCCGCACGCCATACATTTCCTATCTGCAGCGCCTTGAAAGGCGTGGGCAGCTGGCTGGCGTTATTGGAATAAAAACGGACGAGAGGAACGGTCAGGTCATAACGCAGTCCGCCGTCCACCAGATCAGCCTCTTCTTTGGCTGTTTCCAGATTCAGCTTTTCTCCCCTTTTCATAATTTTGAAAATAAGCTTTTCATTGTCGCCGCCCTGTTTATTGGTAAGGTTTGCAATATTCTCCACACAAGGGGTTTCAATAGAGGTAAATCCGAATTTACCATAGGTATCCTTTATTACACCGATTACATAATCTCTCAGCTGCATCTCAGCCGGCAGAATATCCTTCATACCGGTTACCGGTTTCTTGCTTAATGCCATATCCATCCGTTCCTTTCCTATTCCGTTTCGTTCGGTTTTTTTCATTCCCAATACAGGCCCGGATACCCGGACTTGTATAATCTTAACCGATTTTACACTTTTTTCCCTTCTTTTTCAAGGGAAATTAATTTTGAAGGAGTTTACGCTTCCTTTCAATCATCTCATCAATTTTTTCCATATACAACGCCACATCCTTCACATTGTCACAGCGCTCTATCCTGCCATCCGGGTATACGGCCTTGGAAATGGTGCCCGCTCCCAGCGCCATTATGGTCTGCTTTTCTTCCATGATAAGAATGTTGTAGATGCCATAATTTCCTTCCGAAGCATAACCCACATTTTCAAAATTGCCGGACATATTTTTCTGACGGTACAGGTAATAGGGCTTCATCCCCATTTCTGCCGCTCCCAGAGCTGCGATTTCCATGGTTTCATCTGTATTATGGAGCGTTTCTATTCCGTTCTTTTCTATCCAGAGGCTCATTTTGGAAGCTCTCTTGATAGCCAGTGAATGTACGGTAAGGCTGTCGGGATGCAGTCTCTTTACCTCTTCTATCGTATGTTCCACATGCTCTCTGGTTTCTCCGGGAAGCCCAAGAATCAAATCCATATTGATGTTGGTAAAGCCTTCTTCCCTTGCCAGGCGGAAGGCCTCTTCCACCTGCTCCACCGTATGCCGCCGTCCGATTAAGTCCAGGGTTTCCTGGTTCATTGTCTGAGGATTCACAGAGATGCGGGTTACGCCGTACTCCTTCATCACTCTCAGCTTGTCCCTCGTAATGCTGTCCGCGCGTCCGGCCTCCACCGTGAATTCCTTTACCTGGGAAAAATCAAAGGTATCCCTCACCTTTTTCAGGAGCCGTCTCATCTCTTCCGGTTCCAGCGTGGTCGGCGTTCCCCCTCCGATATACACGCTGTCCAGGATTTTATCCCTGCAGGCATCGCGGACGAAATCCATTTCTTTTTCCAGGGCGGCAAGATAATCTCCTACCCGATCTTTCCAGGAAAAAATGGGAAAAGAAGTAAAGGAACAATAAAGGCACGTAGTAGGGCAAAAAGGAATGCCGATATACAGGCTGTAGCCTTTGTCATAATGGATATCTGCCAGTATCCGCTTTTCTCTTTTTGCAATATCAATGGCCAGAAGTGCTTTTTCCTCACTGCAGTAATACGTTTCCTTCATGTAGTCCAGTATTTCCGCCTCAGTGGAAGGACTCTTCGGATCTGCTTCCGTATCTCCGCCGGTTCCGGCTTCGAGGAATTGCATGGCAATCTTTGTGGGACGTATTCCCGTAAGTGTTCCCCACGGCAGCTGTTTGCCTGTATGAGCCGACAGAATCCGGTACAGCAGCTGTTTTAATTCATTTTTAACAACAGGCCGTTCCTCCGGGCTGCTCAGCGCTGTCTCATATTCTGTTCCGGACAGTTCCACCCGGATTTCTTTCTTTCCGAAACGGATGGTAATCTGTGGATTATCCCCATCTGATTCAAAATCTTTCGTTCCTTCTTCAAAAACCTTCACTGTCTCTGCCGGATAAAAGGCCTTGATAATGGAGTGTATATCATATTCAAATTGTGCTTTGTTAAGCCTGACTGCCAGCATATTGCCCGTCCCTTTCCAAATTGCAGATAAACATGAGTCAAACCAATCCAGCCCTGCGCCGATTGGTTTGTACAGATGTTTCTGATAATGGATGCTTTACTCTTTAAAAAGAGTATAAACATCCCCTTTTATTTTATCATCAAAATAACTCTTTAAAGTAAGAATAGCTTTCCACTTTTCCGCGGTAGTATCTTTCCAGCCAAACTTCAGAACAGAGGAAACCATTTTCTTTTCCGCATAACAGTATCCATCCGACAGGGATAACGCATCACACAATTGAATCAGCCTGTCGTAATCATCATAGATAATAGATTCCAGATATTGGCTAATCCATTCTTTTTCCTCTTCCGTACAATCCCAGCTGTCATAAATACCATTCGGATTCTGGTATTGGAAAGTGTGTGTCATACAGATTCCTGCGGCTTCTTCCTCTCCCATTTCGATCAGGAAACGATAACCTTCCAGCGCATGTCTTGCCTGCATACTGCCGTTTCTGCGTCCTATATCATGAAGCAGTCCCAATATATACGACCTGTCTGAATCCATTCCGGATCGTTCCGCAATCTTTTCTGCGAGGACGGCCACTTTTTTGGAATGACCAATCCATGGCCCGCTGTTTCTCTGCTCCGCTTCCCTGAGAAGAATTTCCGCTTGTTCCCTGTTCATCATATGGCAGCGACCTCCGCCTGTCACGTGCTCTGTATCCCTGTAAACGATTACTGGCAATAGGGATTATATTTCTTTTCATCCCCGATGGTGGTTTTCTCTCCATGTCCGGGATAAACGGTTACATCCTCCGGAAGCACCAGGAGTTTATCCTTGATGGATCTCACCAGACTGCTCATGCTGCCTGTAGGGAAATCCGTTCTGCCCACAGAACCTTCAAACAGGGTGTCCCCGGAAAGAAGAATTTTTTCTTCTTCCATATAATAACAGCAGCTTCCTGCAGTATGGCCCGGCGTGGCGATGAGACGGAAACGCATTCCTGCAAATTCCAGGAGTTCGCCATCCTTAACATAATGATCCGGAATAACGGTTTCCGGTCTTCCGGCCTGGTCTGAAACATTCATTGCCGCGTTCTCACAAACCTTTTTTTCTTCTTCATAGGCATAAATGGGAGCCCCTGACAGTCTGCGCAGTTCGTTCGCACCCCAGATATGGTCAAAATGACCGTGGGTCAGGAGAATGGCCGATACACGAAAGCCCTTTCCTTTCAGGGCTTCGTAAATCTGCCTTCCCTGATCCGCCGGATCCACGAGAACTACCTCTTTTTCTTCTGCCGCCTGGCTGCCATTTTCCCCAGAACCGCCGTTTCCCGATGACTCACCTGCTTCATCCGCCGGTAATGTCTTATCGGAAGGCTCTGCATCTTTGTATACAAAATAACAATTGGTCTGGCACATGCTTAAAACCATGCGCCCTATCTTTATATTCGCCATGTATTTAACTTCTTTCTATATCGATTACGCTGTCAATGGTACGGATTTTATCAATAATACGGATAAGCTCATCTCTGCTGCTGATTTCAAAGGAAGCGGACAAAGTGGCCATTCCCTGCTTATTGGTTCTGGTATTCATGGAAAGGATATCAATATTCTTTTCCGTAAGCGCTCTGGAGATGTCTGCCAGAAGGCCGCTGCGGTTATTTGCATAAATATTGATTTCAGCCAGATATTTTTCACCGGCCCTGTTTTCGGGTGAGGCCTCCCATTCCGCATCGATCAGTCTTGCCCGCTCCACTTCAGGCAGATTAATGACATTCACACAATCCGTCCTGTGAATGGAAATCCCTCTTCCTCTGGTAACGAAACCGATGATTTCATCACCCGGAACCGGAGAACAGCACTTAGAAAACCGGACCGCCACATCATGAATCCCCTTGACTACAATACCGTTCTTACTCTTGGCACGGGGAAGCATCTGTCTTGCCTGGGCGTTTTCAGCCACACTGGCAATAACCTCCTCATTGCTCAGTACCTTGGGATGATCCTTGTCATACAGTTCCTGCATACGGTTGATGATCTGGCCTTCCTTCAGGCCTCCGTGCCCTACAGCCGCCAGCAGGGATTCCCAGTCCTTGAAACCGTATTTCTTCATCTGGGCTTCCATATAAAGAGGCTTCATGATATCGGAAATGTTGATGCTCTTTGCCTTACAGTAGGCGCTCAGCATTTCCTTCCCCTTTATGATGTTTTCTTCCTTGAATTCGTTCTTGAACCACTGGTTGATTTTGTTTTTGGCCTGTGTGCTCTTAACCAGATTCAGCCAGTCACGGCTGGGTCCTTTGGAGTTCTGGGAGGTCAGTATCTCTATTCTGTCCCCGTTCTGGATTTCATAGTCTATGGTGACCAGTTTGCCGTTTACACGGGCGCCGATCATCTTATTTCCCACGGCGGTATGCACACTGTACGCAAAATCAATGGGCGTGCTGCCTGCCGGCAGAGTCTTCACATCCCCTGTAGGGGTAAAGCAGTAAACCGTATCGGAAAACAGATCCAAATCGCTTTTCAGCAGATTCATGAATTCCTTATTATCGGACATATCCCTCTGCCATTCCAGGATCTGCCGCAGCCAGGCCAGTTTTTCTTCTTCCTGTGCTGCAACCTTCTTGCCGTCAGAGGCTTCCTTGTATTTCCAATGGGCCGCTATACCAAATTCCGCCGCCTTATGCATTTCCATGGTACGGATCTGGATTTCAAAAGGCTGGCCGGAGCTTCCGATAACCGTTGTATGCAGAGACTGGTACATATTGGCCTTAGGCATGGCAATATAGTCCTTGAAACGTCCGGGTATGGGTTTATACATTTCATGGATAACTCCCAGCGCAGCATAACAATCCTTCACTGAATCCACAATAATCCTGACAGCAAAAAGGTCGTATATCTGATCCAGAGTTTTACTCTGGTTCTTCATCTTTTTGTAAATACTGAAAAAATGCTTCACACGTCCGTCAATCTGTGACTTGATACCTGCATTTTTCATATGTTCCGACACTTCATCCACGATTTGCTGGATATATTCTTCCCGTTCACTTCTGCGGACAGCTATTTTATCCACCAGGTCATAATATACATCCGGCTCCAGATATTTCAGGGAAAGGTCATCCAGTTCTACCTTTATTTTGGAAATGCCCAGGCGCTGTGCAATGGGCGCATAGATTTCCATGGTCTCTCTGGCAATCTTCTGCTGCTTTGCCGGAGGCTGGTATTTCAGGGTCCTCATATTATGAAGGCGGTCCGCCAGCTTTATCATGATAACCCGGATATCCTTGGCCATGGCCAGGAACATTTTACGCAGGTTTTCCGCCTGCATTTCCTGCTGATCTGCGGTCTTGTTTTCCCCGTTTCCCTTATCGCTGGGGAAATCAATCTGCTGCAGCTTGGTGACGCCGTCTACCAGCAGCGCCACATCGGGCCCGAATTCCTTTTCGATTTCCGCCTCTGTCATGATGGTATCTTCCACCACATCATGAAGGAGCCCGGCCTCAATCGTTTCTTTATCCAATTCCAAATCCGCAAGGATAATCGCAACACATAGGGGATGAATGATATAAGGCTCCCCTGACTTGCGCACCTGCCCCTCGTGGGCGGCGTAAGCTATCTTATAGGCCTTCTCTATCATGGATATATCATCCGACGGATGGTATCTGCGCACACGGGAAATAAGGTCCTGATAAAGCTCCTCAGGACTTAAATATTCTTTCATGGCTTCGATCCGTCCATCGTCAAGAATCAGGCCTTTGCCTTTCTTTCTCTGAACACCGGCAAGATTTCCGCCGCCCTCATACACAATTTTACTTTTTTCTTCCGGCTGCATGACCGTATCCGCTGGAACCGCGGCCTGCACCTTATCCGTCATCTTTTCATCCGTCATATTCATATCCCTACCGGCGCTGTTTTTTTATTTTCATGTTATTGGCTTCCGACTCCGTTCACCTATTTCCCTTCAAAACAAATGGCGGATTCCAAACGGTATCCTGCCAGCTTTTCACGTCCTTTAAGGCCTGCGAGTTCCATTAATACCACGACTCCCACCACTTCGCCTCCCAGCTGTTCCACCAGGCGTATCATAGCCTCCGTGGTTCCGCCAGTGGCAATGAGATCATCCACGATCAAAATTTTCTGGCCGGGGCGGATGGCATCCTTGTGGATCTCGATCACGGCTGTGCCATACTCCAAATCGTATTCCATAGAAGCCGTTTCACAGGGGAGTTTTCCCTTTTTCCGGATTAAAACAAAGGGTTTATGGTTATTATAAGCAATGGGGGTACCGAAAATGAATCCTCTGGATTCAGGCCCGACCACCACATCAAATTCCAAATCATCTATCAGCTCCTGCATGGTATCTATGGCGAGATGCAGGCCGTCCGCATCCTGCAGGACACTGGTTACGTCCCTGAACATAACTCCTTCCTCCGGGAAATCCGGTATACATCTCACATACTCTTCCAGTTTCTTCATGGCACTTCTCCTTCTGGTCATTTTTCCCTAAAAAACTATATTTTATTATATTATTTCTCCCTCCATAAGTCAACCGAGCAAAATATGTGCCGGGGGATATAGACAGAATTTACGTAAAAGGGATATTGTGTTAGCGTAGGGTCATGTTTCCGTATAGGAGATCTTTAACTACTCCGAAGAATTCCCGGAACATGTTGTTGGCTTGCATGGCTGTGTCTGAGGGGGCTGAGAGGCCGTAGGCCTGGGGGTAGCCTTGTTGGGCGGCCAGGCGGGTGCTGCGGTATACGTGAAAGTTGTTGGTTACAATTCCTACGGTGGCATCCTGTGGGATTAGGGGGCGGGAGAATTGCAGGTTTTCTTTGGTGTTGGTGGAGCGGTCTTCCAGGAGGATGCGGTCGGGGGAGATGCCTTTTGTAAGCAGGTATTCGTACATTCCCTGGGCCTCGCTTATTGGTTCGTTGCTGCCTTTTCCTCCGGAGACTACTACGAGTGTGTCTGGGTTTTCTGTCAGGTAGGCGGCTGCGGTGTCCAGGCGTAAGGCAAGGGCTTTACTCGGGCCTGTCTCTCTCATTTGGGCGCCCAGTACTATCAGGTAGTCGAGGTCGGGAATTCCTTTGCTGGTAAATTTGCTGATTATCAATGCTTCTATAAACAGGAATAGGAATGCTCCTGTCAGGATGGCGGCGATCATGAGTTTTTGTATGATTCCGGGGAGTCTGAGCCAGATGTTTTTCTGGTAGAGCCATGCTAGCGCGAGGAAAGCGGTTCCTGTTATTCCCCAGATGAGGAAGAACCAGGAGCCGTATACTCCGGATATGAGGATTCCGGCGCAGTACAGGAGGCAGATGACTCCTAAGGCTATAAATACGTAGGTCATTTTTTTCATATTTCCTCTCTTTCTTCTTATGGACAGAACATTTTTCAGGAAATGTATTTCAGTTAATTAAGGTATGGGCTTTATTATTCTAACATAAAAGTGGGGTTCTTGTCTTGTTTTGTCGAAATATTACGTTCTCTGCCAGATTGCGGGACAGGGGAATGGATGATACCATTATTTTAAGATATTGACAGAAAGCCGATGGGATATAACAAATGAAGGAAAAATGGGATTTGAATTCACAAAAGCTGGGGATTCTGCTCCGGAATTTTGCGGATATGATTTGGGAATATGATACAGAGACGCATAGGTTATTTGCGGAACCGGAATGTGCAAAACGGTGCGGGCTTCCGGAGATTGTAGCTGATGGGGCGCGGGGGCTTGTGGATGCGGGAGTGCTGCATCCTGATTATCTGCCTTCCCTTTCTCATTTGTTTCATTCGCTTGAAATTCAGGATTGTACTCTAACCGCCGAGCTTCTTGCACGGTCCGGTATCAGTCGTGATTATAATTGGTATCGTGTGGTTTTCACTTCTTTTGTGGATTCTGAATCCGGTCAGCTGCAGGCGATAGGTTTTTTTCAGGATATTGATTATGAAGTGCAGCAGAGGCTGAAGCTTCAGCATTTAGCCAATATGGATTGTCATACCGGTATTTATAATGCCGCAGCCGGAAGGCAGCTGATTCAGAATAAGCTTATGCAGCAGAGTCCTTCCACGCATAATGCAATGTTCGTGTTTGATATTGATAATTTTAAGTTGATAAATGATACATATGGTCATTACCGGGGAGATGAAATTCTGCATCATTTTGCGGATATACTCCGTTGTGTATGCCGCAAAACTGATACGGTATTCCGTATCGGCGGCGATGAATTCGGGCTTTTCGCTTATAATACGGATGATGAAAAGCTGGTGCAGAGGATATGCACGGAAATTCTCTGCCGTACGAATGAATTAAGTGAAGACTGTATTCCTGTCAGTGTCAGTATAGGGGTTGCCGTCAATAAAGAGTATGCCCCTTCCTATTTTGATTATTATCGGGCGGCGGACAAGGCAATGTATCTGGCAAAGGAAAATGGGAAAGGGAATTATAGGGCTGATTATTTTTAAGGTTTCTGCATCTGCTGCAGAAGCCTTAAGCTTTTTCATACTTCTATATTAACCTATGAGGGTTACTGATATCCCATTGCTTTTTTTACTTCTGCAGCTTTTTCTGTTGATGTAAGTAATTCTAATAATCGAAATGCAACATCAGGTGCTGTCCGTGGACATGAAGACGTTATTATATTATCATCCATGGCAAGCCACTCATCTCCAAGTATCACACCAAATTTTTCTAATTCTTTTCTTTTATATCCACCGCGCAGATGATAAGTAGTTGCTTTTTTCTTATTTAAAATCCCACTTTTGGCTAAAGGAAAGGCAGCAACACATACAGATGCAATAGGTTTATGCTGCGAGTAGAAAGAGCGAATTAAATTAAGTGTTTTATCATGATATGCTTCTGTATAAAAACCATATTCTTCAAACCCTCCGGGTATGGCCAAAGCATCATAATTATTCACATCCACATCATCGATTAAGATATCTGCTGTTATAGTTACCCCAAAGGTACTCAGAATTTGGGGATTAAATCCGCATATATCAACGTGAATATCACAATTGAAATCATCATGTGCCCAGCCCATGATATCAATAAACGGGCTGAATTCCATAGTTTCAAAAGCTTTTAAGCACAAAAGCAAAATTTTCATTTTCTTCTCCCAAACCTTAAATTTGCCGTTTCAATGCAGCTGTTAAAAGAAGTCTCTATTTTTCCTGTATTTCCTGCTGCGCCTTTTTGCTTAACGATGAACGTACCAATTTATAAGAAGCATGCACAATATCAGTAAGTACTTCTTGCGGCACAGTACCATCAAGATATATTGTGCTCCAATGCAGCTTGTTCATGTAGTAGCCTGGCACAATGTCCTCATATTTGCTGCGCAGCATATCACTGAAGACGGGGTCCAGTTTCAAAGTGACAATAGGTCGTCCGTTTCTGTCATCTATGCCGATATAGGCATACATCTTGCCGCAAAGCAGATATTTGTATGCTTGCCATGCAGGTTGGAATTCTTTTTCTGTAGAGGGCTGTTTTTGCAGGCAGTCATCCAACCATTGGTAATTTTTCATATTGTTCTCAGGCCATGGGGTTATGTTGTTTATTCTCTCTGCCATAATATATTTCCTTTCCAGGCTATGCCTAATTATTCCAGCATGTACCTAACATAGCGCCTTGCTGACTGGTATTGTAAATTATGCAATAATTCACTTTATCACCTAATTCTTTCACAGTAAAGATATTTCTAATATGGCGTGAGTTCTAATCATCCGGCTTTTCACAGTAAGTCCAAATTATATCCATGAGCCTCCGGCAGCTGCACAAAGGTTTTATCCACAATACTGTCTTTTATCTATTGCCGGGCAAATACCGCTTTGGGGTCTTAACTTTCGGCTACACATAAAAACTGCGGCCGTTTTATTTCGGCCGCAGTCAATACAGTTCATTCTTTCATTATATGGTACTGATTACATCATTCCCATTCCGCCTGCTCCGGCAGGTGCTGCGGGAAGATCTTCCTTGATATCAGCAACAACAGATTCTGTTGTCAGCAATGTGGAAGCAACACTTGTTGCATTCTGCAGTGCGCTTCTTGTAACCTTGGCGGGATCCAGGATTCCTGCATCTACCATGTTCACATACTCTTCTTTCAGAGCATCGAAGCCCATGCCTACTTCCATTTCTTTTACCTTGTTAATGATTACGCTGCCTTCCAGTCCTGCATTTGCAGCGATGTGGAACAGAGGTGCTTCCAGAGCCTTCAGAACGATTCTTGCACCGGTCTTCTCGTCTCCGTCCATATCTTCAGCCAGTTTGGCAACATCCTTGCAAGCATGGATATAAGCGGAACCGCCGCCTGCGATAATACCTTCTTCCACAGCAGCTCTTGTAGCAGCCAGGGCATCTTCCATACGAAGCTTAGCTTCCTTCATTTCTGTTTCGGTTGCAGCGCCTACACGGATAACTGCTACGCCGCCTGCCAGCTTGGCAAGTCTTTCCTGAAGCTTCTCTCTGTCGAAATCAGAGGTTGTTTCTTCGATCTGCTTCTTGATCTGGCCGATTCTTGCCTGAATTTCATCCTTGCTGCCTTCGCCGTCAACGATAACCGTATTTTCTTTCTGTACCTTAACAGATTTTGCGTGTCCCAGATCGCTGAGCTGTGTTTCTTTCAGGTCAAGGCCCAGTTCTTCGCTGATTACCTTGCCGCCTGTAAGGATTGCGATATCCTGCAGCATTTCTTTTCTTCTGTCGCCGTAGCCGGGTGCTTTAACAGCTACAACATTGAAGGTTCCGCGCAGTTTATTTACAATCAGAGTGGTAAGAGCTTCGCCCTCAACATCCTCTGCAATGATTAACAGCTTGGCGCCGCTCTGTACAACCTGCTCCAGAAGAGGAAGGATCTCCTGAATATTGGAGATTTTCTTATCTGTAATGAGGATATAGGGGTTCTCCAGGTTTGCTTCCATTTTGTCCATGTCTGTGCACATATAAGCGGAAACATATCCTCTGTCGAACTGCATACCTTCTACCAGATCCAGTTCTGTCATCATGGTCTTGCTTTCTTCAATGGTAATAACACCATCTCCGGAAACCTTTTCCATAGCATCTGCAACCATGGTTCCTACTTCATCATCACCAGCGGAAATAGAAGCAACTCTTGCAATATGCTCCTTGCCGTTGATCTTGGAGCTCATCTTTGCGATAGCTTCTACTGCACATTCGGTAGCTTTCTTCATACCTTTTCTCAGGATAATGGGATTAGCGCCTGCTGCCAGGTTCTTCATACCTTCATTAACCATTGCCTGAGCCAGTACGGTTGCAGTTGTGGTACCGTCGCCTGCTACATCGTTTGTCTTGGTAGCAACTTCCTTAACCAGCTGTGCGCCCATATTTTCAAAGGGATCTTCCAGTTCGATTTCCTTTGCAATGGTTACACCGTCGTTGGTGATAAGGGGTGCGCCGTAGGATTTATCAAGTACAACGTTTCTTCCTTTCGGTCCAAGGGTTACTCTGACGGTATCTGCTAACTGATCTACTCCGGATTCCAGAGCCGCACGGGCCTCTGCTCCGTATTTAATTTCTTTTGCCATGATTTAAACGCCTCCTGATTATAAGTTTAGTTTTCTTTTTCTTATTCGATTACTGCAAGGATATCAGACTGCTTAACAATGATGAATTCCTGATCATCATCCAGTTTTACTTCTGTTCCGGCATATTTGGAATAAATAACCTTATCTCCGGCCTTTACTTCCATTTTAATTTCTTTGCCGTCAACCATTCCGCCAGGGCCTACTGCAATAACTTCTGCCTGCTGGGGTTTCTCCTTGTTCTGTCCGGGAAGAACGATTCCGGATTTTGTAGTCTCTTCCGCTTCTAACTGTTTTAAAACGATTCTGTCACCTAAAGGTACTAATTTCATAAAAATGCCTCCTTAATGAATTCTTTCTTACACCGGTATTTTTTGTTGTTAGCACTCATCTTTATTGAGTGCTAAACACTATACATATATTATGTTTTTGGGTTGTTTTATGCAACGCCCTTCACAAGACTAAATTTGTTTTTTACTCATAATATCTCTTTTTATCTCTCGTTTTCTTCCATTTTCTTAATTTCAGTGTTTTTTTATAAATAAATTATAAACAAATTCCGGTTTTTTCCATTTGTAATTCACTGAAAAAGCAACTGCCGCAATGACAGTTGCCCTTTCATCATTTCCATTTATGTATTTCCTTATTCCTCAAAAAATGGAAAGAAAGCCAAATTCTCCGGTTATGGTATTTTAGTCTGATCGATCATGATATTCAATATTGTCACATCCGTTTCCTTCATGCCTTCTCTACCCACATAGCCCAGACTGCGTATTGTTCCTTCCACATCAGTCTGTACCAGGCCTTCTCCGGGCAGGAATCCGTGATCCTCGTTTTCCAGAAAATGAGCCATGATTGCCGCGTCCACCGCAGAGGCGATTTTAGCGGCGCAGGAGGATTTGGCGCCGTCGCAGATCATACCGCCTATATTAGCGATTGTATTGACTATAGTGCGTGATATTTCTTCGTAGCCGCCTCCGTATAGATAGGTGATAGCCGCTCCGGCTCCGCAGGCAGCGCTCACCGCCCCGCAATAGGCGGACAGGCTGCCTATATATTTTTTCTGATGAATGGCTGTCAGATTGCTGACCACAAGGGCGCGGTACATTTTTTCTTCGGGAATTTTCCATTCCTTTGCAAATTCTATTACCGGAAGAGAACAGGTCATTCCCTGGTTCCCGCTTCCTGAATTGATGACAACGGGCAGGGAACAGCCATTCATTCTGGCATCGGATCCGGCGGCCGCCCTGGCGCGGGCCCTGACCTTTACGTCATTCCCGTAATTCTTCAGCAGCGTTCTCCCGACCTCAGCGCCGTAATGATTTTTGAGTCCTTCTTCTGATATGGCCGTATTCATCTCTATCTGCCTCCCGATAATATACCGGATATCCTCCAGCTTCACCTGCTGTGCAAAATCCAGAATATCCCTGATATTCAAGAGACTCTTATCCGCATGTACGCCCTGTTCTTTTTCCTCCGTATCCAGATGGAACAGAACCTTTTTATCCTTTTCTATATGGACGATCCTTGTATGCTTATCGGCAATAACCACTTCCGCTTCATGTGTATGTCCGGTCAGGTTCACCCGGATATAAAGCTTTTCCACCCCTTCCTCCAAAAGGCAGGCACAGAATCCTTTTCCAAGGAGTTCCTTTGCTTTTGCGATATCCTCATCCGTTACCTTTTCCAGTACCTCCAGTTTCCTGCCTGCATCGCCTCCGACCAGCCCAAGCAGAGCTGCCGCTTCTATGCCATGCATTCCCCCGGAATTAGGGACTGTTACGCTTTTTACATTTTTAATAATATTCCCGCTGCAATGGACCGCCATTTGTTCCGGAAATTCGCCCAGCACTTCTCTCGCTTTTGCCGCCGCAAAGGCAAGGGCGATTGGTTCTGTGCATCCCAAAGCCGGAACAAGCTCTTCCCGCAGGATTTCCAGATAATTCCCATAAATCGTATCATTCATTCCGTCTTCCCTGTCTTCCTTTTTATCTGCTGATTGTCTTCCCTGTCTACGGAAGGAGTTTTCCTGCAGCCAGATATAATTCATACCACTCTTCCCTTGTCAGACAGACATCCGACGCTTTACAGATGTCTTTGAGCCGCTGTCTGTTCGTCGTTCCCACAATAGCCTGAATATGTGCCGGATGTCTCAGTATCCAGGCAATCGCTATGGCATTGGGAGTTACATTATATTTCTCTGCCATACGTTCCATGACGCGGTTCAGATCAGGGTATTTCTCACTTCCTATAAACACGCCCTCAAACATCCCATACTGGAAAGGCGACCATGCCTGTATGGTGATACCCTTTAACCGGCAATACTCCAGAACGCTTCCATCCCTGTTGGCGCCGGCTTCGTTATGAATATTCACATTGATTCCGGAATCCATGATATCACAGTGGGCGATACTCAGCTGGAGCTGGTCAATCAGGATACGGCCGCCGCAGTATTGGTTCAGCAGTTCCATCTGCATGGAATTCTGGTTGCTCACGCCGAAGTATTTCACTTTCCCTGCTTTCTCCAAAGTTTCGAATGCTTCTGCCACCTCTTCCGGTTCCATCAGCGTATCCGGCCTGTGAAGGAGCAGGATATCAATATAATCCGTTTTAAGCCTTTTCAGGCTTTCATCCGCCGACCGGAGGATATGTTCTTTGGAAAAATCATAGCAGGTACCCGGATGTATGGCACATTTGGTCTGAAGTATCATCTTCTCTCTTAAAGATGGGGTTATGGCTTCGCCGAATGCGGCTTCGGCCTGACCGCCTGCATAAATATCCGCATGGTCAAAGAAATAGATGCCCTCTTCCATAGCAGTATCGATCAGTGTCCTGATTTCCTTCTCATTATCCAGCCCCGTAATCCTCATACATCCCAGACCGATTTCCGGCGCTTCTATTTTTCCGTTTCCGATAATTATTTTTTTCATTTATTTTTCTCTCCTGTCATCCATAAATTCAATTTTTCAATTGCCCGGACATAGATACGTATCGCTTTCTGCAAATTGGCAATCGACTGTGCTTCATCGGCGCTGTGGCACCCGCCATGTCCTGCCGGGAGCTTCAGTTCCCGCATATCTGCACTCATTCCCGGGCCAAATGCAACCGCATGGGGAATCCTCCTGGCATAGGTTCCGCCGCCCATAACATATGGAAGCTTCTGCTCTTTTGTCTCTTCCTGATATGCTTCCATTAAAATCTGAATAAAGGGAAGGCCGGGTTCCAGATAAAAAGGGGGATCATCCTCCGTTTCGGTTATCCTGAAGCCTCCTTCTTCTGCTGCCGTACGGACTTTTTCTATAATCTGAGCGCCGCAAAATGTCACCGGATACCGAATATCCAGCTGGAGGATTACCGCCCCTTCCCGGCTGCGGATCAGGCCGCAGTTACAGGTAAGTCTGCCGGACAGCGAGTCTTCACAGGCTATCCCCAGCCCGATGCCATATCCGTCCGTACATATTTTTCCCAGGAACTCCGCCATTTTATATTCTTTCTCTCCCAAAGGATATGTCATCAGCTGTTCTGCCAATAACTTAACAGCATTTTCCGTCTCTTCCGGAAAGGCTGCATGTCCGCTGATTCCTTCCGCTTCTATCGATACAAGCTCACCGTCATGCTCCAGCACTGCCGCCGCATGGGCAGGCACACTGTTCACTGCCGTTCCTCCGGATATGTCCTTTATTCTCTCCATTATTTTTTCCGACCTGAGGGCAATCCGGCAGATGCCTTTTTCCCCGCAGCATACCGGAAAGCCGCAGTCTGCCACAAAGGACCAGTCCGGAGCTCTGCGCTGTGTTACATACCAGCCGGCATCCTCCATTCCGCATTCCTCTTCGCAGCCGAGTATCTGGCTGAACCGTACTTTTGCCGGCATCCCCTGCTCCTTCAGATAACGGAGTGCATATAAGACTGCGACAGCCGGTCCCTTGTTATCCTGCGTGCCGCGTCCAATCAGAAAATCGCCCTGTCTTTGACAGGCAAAGGGCGGATATGTCCAGCCCTCTCCTGCGGGCACAATATCCAGATGATTCCAGATCCCAATTTCTCTTTCCGCTTCCCCCAGACTGATCCGTCCGCAGCGGCCGCCGATCATTTCTGTTTCCAATCCATAATTCTTTCCCAGCTCCAGCATTTTCTCCAATGCCCGAAAGCATTCCTCTCCGCACGGCGTACTGCCGCCTTTGACCGATACACTGGGTATTTCAACCAGAGCCGTTATATCTTGAATAAACTCCTGTTCATGCAGTGCAATCCACTCATCCAGGGTATTTTTCACGCGCATCCCCCTCCTTCACACTCCGTTGTGCTTTGCTGTTCTCCGGAGCTGTTTTCCCATTTCATGGAATCCCGGTATTTTTTCGGGGTCATCCCATAATCCTTTTTAAATACTCTTATAAACTGGGAGGTATCGTTGTAACCGGACATTGATGCCACTTCCGTAATGGACAGCTTTCTGTTTTCCAAAAGCTTCCCCGCATTCTGCATCCTGATCTGTCTGAGATAACAGGAATAGCTGATTCCTTTTTTTTCCACAAACAAATGGCTCAGATAATCCTGGTTCATAAACAAAACCTTCTCAGCCAATTCCTTCACCGTTACTTCCTGGTCAAAATGCTGCTGTGCATATTCCGCCATTGTCTCCACGATGTCCTTATGCTTCCCGTTCTCCGGTGCATCCAGCATCGTGCATATATTCCTGCCGATGCGGATCAGGAAGTCCCGCATATCCTCAATACTGTCAAACTGAAGAACTGAGGTCCGGCCTTTGGTCATCCCCTCCTTATTCACTCCGCCTTCCCCGAGTGTCTGCCTGTATATGACCAGAAACTGCGACAGAAGCAGTTCCAGGCATTCCATGCTGATACTTCCGGTTTTTTTGATATCTGCAAAAACATTCTCAATGACCATTTCCGTTTTTCTTGTATTCCTGCATTTCAGAGCCTCTTTCAGCAGATCCTCTTCTTTTTTGGGAAGATAGTATTTGTATTCCCCTTCTTCTGCAGGCTGAGCGGAAAGCAGCAGCCTTTCTTTGCCGTATACCTTGTATTTGCAGGTCTTTAAAGCCTCGTCATATGCCTGATGCACCTCTTTGGCATCCGTATGCAGAGCGCTCACTCCGATATATACGTCATAGCCTTCCTCCTGCAGGAGCCGGAGTATCCTTCGGTGAAAAAAACTGTTTTCATGACACAGATTGACAACCAGCGTCCACAGATCATTTTCCGTCTCCAGGAACCGGAATTCCATCCAGAACTCCCCTCCGTACAGCTTTTCTATTTCCGTCAGGAATCTGCCCTTGTCAGGCCGGCATTCCCCTGCAAAATAGATAACCGATATCTGATAATCCCGGAATATCTTCTTAAACATTCTTTCTTCCACAAAATTGGAAAAATCTTCTCTTCTGATGCAGTCAGCAATATATTGTGTCACCATATCCCGCCCGGTCATCAGCGCTTCTTTTTTCTCCGTCACCTTACGTTTCAGGAACTTATCAAGGCAGCTTCCCAGATTCTCCGCCTTGATTGGCTTCAGCAGATAATCGGATGCGCCGTATGTCAAAGCCTCCCGTGCATATTCAAAATCCGAATATGCACTGAGGATTACCACCTGTGTATTCTCATCTTTCTCACGTATCGCTTTCAGAAGCTCCAGCCCGTCCATTCCGGGCATGCGGATGTCGGTCATCACCAATTCCGGCGAATACTGTATATATAATTGGTACGCCTCTTTTCCGTTTGACGCCTGCAGAACCCGGAAGCTTTCCTGCTTATCATATTCCCGGATTTGTTTGAGCAGCGAATCCAGAGCATACTTCTCATCTTCAACCACCAGTATTGTAATCAACCGAAATCCCCCTTTTAGAATAATCAGCCCTTCACACTGCCCGCCGTCAGTCCTTTGATAATATACTTCTGTCCCAGGCAGTAAATAATAAGCATGGGCAGCATGGACAGCAGGTATGCCGTGAACGCCATCGTATAGTTAAAAGAATACTCCGTCTTGAAATTATATTGAAACAGGGGAAGCGTCCATATATTCTGTGAACGGTTCAGAATCATCAGCGGAAGCATGAAGTCATTCCATATCCACAGCGCATCCATAATCAAAAGTGTGGCTATCATCGGCTTTACCAGCGGCAGCACAATTTTGACATAAGTCTGAAAAACACTGCAGCCGTCAATATATGCAGACTCTTCGATTTCATAGGGAAGCCCTCTGATATAATTTACAAAAAGGAATACCCCCTGTGTCAGGCTGAATGCCGAATACAGAATAATTAAGCCCGTATGATTCAGCATATTCAGCTTTGTCATCATTTTGGTTACCGGAAGCATAATCACCTGTGACGGGATGAATAATCCCATCAGGAGGTAATAATATATGGATTTATAATATCTCTTCTCAAAATTCCTGGCAATTGAAAAGGAAACGGAAGGGACAAAAGTCAGTATCAGCAGTACCGATACAACGGATATTTTGAAGGAATTCTTCAGGAATATCCAGTAATTGCTGTTGGTAAATAACTCCTTGAAATTTCCGAAATTGAGTCCGGAGGGAAGGGCAAAGAAATTCTTTCCCGCTTCGTCCAGTGTCTTAAAGGAATTAATAAGTACAAGGTATAAAGGGAATAAAATCAATACAAGTCCGCATGCCAGCAGGATATCACGTAATATTTTCCATCCCAGGGCTTCTTTTATCTTTCCCATCAGTCCCCACCTCCTCTGCTGGTAAGCTTCAGCTGTGTCAGTGAAAAAACAGCCACAACAAGAAACAGTAAGCATGCCTCTGCATTAGCTACTGAAAATCTCAGGTTCTTAAAAGCATCATTATAAATCAAAATTCCAATTACCTCGGTGGAACGTACCGGTCCTCCTCCCGTAAGCGCAAACGGGAAATCAAAGGAAGTGAAGCCCTGTTTGATCGTAAGCACCAGATTAACCGTAACCGTAGGCAGCAGAAACGGCATCGTTATGTAACGGAACCGCTGAAAAGCCGTCGCCCCGTCTATTTTGGCGGATTCGAACTGTTCCTCCGGTATCTGCTGAAGTCCGGCAATAAAAATCACGGTAGGCAGCGCAACCGCCTGCCAGATCTGTACGAAAACCACCGCCGGCAAAGCCGTTTTCCCCGTCATCAGAAGGCTCTGCGACATCCATTTGATTCCGAGCAGCTGCCCGATAACAGGAACCACTCTGTAATAAAGCTGATCCCAGATAAGAGCGATGGTCACTCCGCCGATCATAGCCGGAATGAAAAAAATAGATTTCGTAAAGGTTTTGAAGCGCTTCAGGGAATTCAGCGAAATGGCCAGCGCAAGCGACGTGAGGATAACCCCTGTCACAAGCAGGATGCTGTAGCATACCGTCGTTTTCATGGAATTCCAGAAATTCGGATTTCTCAGCAGAGACGCATAATTCTTAAATCCTACAAAATGGAACTCCTGTGACATTCCGTCCCAGTCCGTAAAGCTGTATCGAACGCCATTTATCACCGAAACCACATAGAAAAACGAATACAGCAGAACCGGAATAATTGTGAATCCGAAATAAATATATTTTCCGGATAATCCGGATGATTTCTTCTTTTTATACATTTTTTACTTACTCAGCCCTTTCCGGAAATTTTAAAAATGGCGGAAGCTGTGAAGACCTCCGCCATATTGAGTCCCTCTGCTATTCTGCTGATGTAACGGCTATGGAAGCGTCCATATTTTTAAGAACGGCGTCCACATCTTTGTCAGCCCAGAAGCCCTGAACCACATTATACAAGTCCGTAATAACATTATTGTTGATAGTAGAAGCCATCCAGTCATGAGTCTGACCGGCATTGATCATATCGGTCATGGGCGAAATCCCTTCATCGTCATTTTCCACACCGTTGATACAGGAAGGAGCGCCGTCACTGTTGCAGAACAGCTGGGCGTTTTCCGGCTCCGCCAGAAACGCAAGGAATTTATAAGCTGCCGCTTTCTCTTCATCACTTGCCTTTGCGGATATACAGATTGCCGCGTCGATTCCCGATAAAACATGGGTGGTTTCCTTCGTGTCATTCGGAAGAGGGAATACCCCTAATCTGATATCCGGATTGCTGGCCTGTAATGTCCCTCTCGCATAGGAGCCGGTAACACACATGGCATATTCGCCGTTTACAAACTTTTCCCAGCAGGCTGTGTCAGACAGGGCGAGAGCATCTTCATTCGCGTAAGAAAGCAGAACCGACATTTTATCAAAGGCACTCACAAATTCAGGATCTCCTTCCAGCTTCGCTTCTCCCTGCGCCGCCTTTCCGATTGTCTCCACACCGTTTGGCGCCCATGCCACGGTTGTACACTGGAAGGTATGTCCCACTCTTCCCGGATCCTTTCCGAATAAACCGACGGGTGTAATCCCTGCCGCCTTCACGGTATCGCACAGCTTAACAAAATCATCCCATGTCTCCGGAATTTCCAGGTTATTCTCTTCGAAAATATCCATGTTATAAAAGACGCCCATATAGTTACGGCTGTATGGCAGCGCGTAATAACCGCCGTCTTCCTGTTTTGTCATTTCCAGGGAAGATTCATTTACATTTTTCAGGAAGTCCTGTCCTGATAAATCCTGTACATATCCATTTGCCACCTTCTGCCTGAACTGCTGCTGTGTGGGATAATCGGAAAAAATGACGGGAATATCACCGGACGAAATCCGGGAAGTCAAAACAGTCCCCGCATCCGGAACCGTATTCATTTCGATCCTGATATCCGGATTGGCTGCATTGAATTTATCAATGATTGCCTGATATCCCTTCTGCGGTCCCTCTTCACCCTTCTGCTGGAAGAATTCAATTGTCATTACATCTCCCGATGGAGCCTGCGCTTCCTGGGTTCCTTCCGGAGTACTTTCTGTTTTTCCTGCTGATGATTCCGCCGCAGGAGCGTTCGTCTCTCCGGTCTTGCCGCCGCAGCCGGCTAAACTCATTGCCGTCAATGCGGCGCATAATACCAATGCCCATTTTCTTCTCATTTCTGTTCCTCCCTTGTTAAATAATTGTGCGCCGTATCCACGGCCTCTTTTATATAATCAAGACGGATATCCTTTCCCTGAATCGTGCAGTCCGCCCCAATCATAATCCCTGTTGTCCCGAATTCATCCAGGATCCCCTCAACCTCTTTCCTGATATTTTCCGCCGGCCCTCTCAGGATGTTTCCTTTGTTATCCATGCCGCCCAGTAACTTTGCGTTGAATATGGCTTTTCCGTCCGTCAGGCTTAAATGATTGTCCTTTACCGACCAGTTCACCAAATCTCCCGGATAATCCGCAAACCATTCCGGATGCGTACGGAATTCATATTCCGGTTCTCCGCAGATATGGAGAATGTTATACTTGTTTTCTCTTTCCTGCGCCACCTGAAGGATCTGAAGATCAAAAGGCTTTACCAGCCGTTCCCACTCGTCTTTGGAGAATCTGCCTTCTTCACCGAACTGTGCCGAATAATAGATTCCGTCCGCTCCCGCGTCCAGAAATCCTTCCGCCCATTTCTGCAGGCCGTCCGCAATTCTCTTAATTCCCGCTTCCACGGCCTCCGGCGCTTCCTTACTGTAACGCATGAGAACTTCATCTCCAAAAGCAATGGATGCCGCTTTAAACGGGCCGAACATGGTCTGGAACAAAAGGACATCATCTCCTGCCTTTTTTCTGATTCCCTTAATCACGGCCGCAAGCTTGCAGAATTCCTCCGATGAAGTATCCTTAACGCTTACCTCATACCAGTCTTCTTTATTTCTTATCTCCCCGACAATCGGATACATATAATCCTGCATGATTTTAATGATATCCATCCCTGTTTCACGATAAAGCTTCATATGTGCATCAACCATCTCTTCCACGGTATATTCCGGTTTGTAATGAAACCAGAAACCCGCCGGGACATAATCCACTTTTTCACCCTTCATTACCGCAATGACTCTTTCCGCTTTATTCATATCTTTGTGTCTCCTCCTTTTCTGAAACTGTTTTGATTATAAGAAAATAACAGATAAAAAAATAGAATTTATCTTAGGATAAATATGGAAATTTACCGAGGGGATCAGGAAATGTTTGAAGGGATCTTATATTTTGGATAACCAGGATATGCTATACTTGTAAAACAAATCAGCAGAAGGGAGAAACTAATTTATGCACCATTATACGGCGAACTTATCCTACCGGGTTCAGATATTCCTGTACTCATTACTGCTCATAATCATTCCCACCACCTTGCTCAGCATTTCTGCCGCGACAAAAAATGCCTCTGAGATCGCTGCAGAGTACAGTAATTCCATGATTACTATATTATCCCAGGCCAGCCTCACTCTTGATATGCTTCTGGAGGATGCTGCCAAGATCGCGGATATGCCGCTTCTGAGCGATGATATAAGAAGGGCGATGGTCACTAATTATCAGTCCGACTATCTGTCCTATGCCCAGGATTCCACCATGTTCCGCTACCTTTTCAAACAGACGAACCGGCTGAACAGCAATCTTGTCACCTGTGTATTTGAAAACCGTTACGGCTATGTTTTTGATTACAATATCATCAATGCCAGCCAGCAGAAGCAGATTATGGAAACCATAAACCAAACGCATACGCTTGCCGCCGAGTCCCCGAATCATACCTATTACGCCCCGCTGCAGCGTTCTTCCTATGCAAGCTCTTCCAAAAGCGTCCTTCCCATGATTAAAATCCTTTATGATGGTTACGATTTTAAGGAAATCGGAGTCTGTTATGCCGAATTCGATTTCAACCCTGTCGAAAAAATACTGCTGTCCGCCCATACCTCGGAAAATACACTGATGATCTATAATACGATGAACCAGCTGACGTTTTCGACCGATGAAGGCCTTTATTCCCCTTCGGCAGAAAACACAGAACTTTTACATACGCTTACCGACTTTACCCGGAGCCTTCCCTCCGATGGTTCCATTGTCACCAGAAAAATCACTCTGGGAAATACAACGTACTTGATTAATGGATGCATTAACCAGACAACCAAGTGGTATTTGCTGCAGTTTGCAGATAATCAGCTTCTTACTCAGGTTTACCGGAAAAATTTCTTCAGCCATTCCGGTATCTTTATACTCAGCCTTATCCTGGGGCTGATACTCGCTGTCCTGATTTCGGGCAAGCTGACCAATTCCATTTCCCGTTTATGTATGGAAATCGATTCTATGGAATTAAACTCCATGGAACTAAATTCTATGGAACTAAGCTCCCCGAAACTAAATGCGTCCAAAGCAGTACCCGTTCCGGACCAGGGTAAAGGAACCATCGACCTGTCGGTCTGCGGTTCCAACAAAGAACTGCGCAAACTCGTCTCCAGCTTTAACCAGCTCAATCAGCGCCTTGTGAGCAGCCTTCAGCAAAACTATCAGATTCAGCTCGACGAACAGAAAATGAGGAATCAGATGCTTCAGTTTCAGATCAATCATCATTTCCTCTACAATACCCTGAATGTTATAAAGTCGCTCGCTGATATCCATAATATCCCCGAGATTGAGAAAATCGCCGTCTGCATGTCGGATCTGCTCCGTTATAACCTGGAAAAATTCCCAATCGCACATTTGGAGGAAGAACTGCAGCAGGTGAACAGATATCTGACCATACAGAATATTCGTTTTCCGGGGAAATTTATATTCGACTGTAATATTCCCGGCGAATTTATGAATCTGCAGATCCCGGCCTTTATCCTGCAGCCTCTCGTTGAAAACAGTATTGAACACGGCTTTTCCTGTATGGAAAGCAACTGTTATATCAGCATCAGCTGCAATCTGGACGACTCAGGCCTCCATCTGCTCGTCGCAGACAACGGCGGCGGCATTCCTGAAAATGTTCTGGCGGATATCAGAAAGGAACTGTCGGAAGGGACGCTGCCACACACTGTTTCTTCGGTTTCCCGGAGTCCAGAGCACAAACATCATTCCATAGGTCTCCGGAATATCCACCAGCGGCTGCTGAGCCATTATGGGAAAGGGGTTGGCTTTTGTATAGAAAGCATGCCCGGAGAAGGGACTATTATTGATATTACCATCCCTTATACCCGGATATCCGGGTAGCCTGTACTTCCAATATTATCGGGATGCAGGCCGCTGCCGCACTCAGCAAAAATGCATACAAAAGGCCATTACCAATATCTGACTGCTCAGATTGGCAATGGCCTTTTCAGGTCTGTTAATCCTCAAAAGAATCTATATGACGATAAACTGCTGCTGCGGGGCAAATCAAGGTTAATTCCGTATATTCTCTCTTTGTCTGACGAATTTGTAAAATCCATAATGGCACTAATGGTTTACTCCCCATTAGATCAGTAAATACCTTTTCTAATTTGCCGGCTTGCTCAAGTTCAGTATATGCCTGGCCCTGCCAGGCTATTTCCGTACTGCTTTTTGATTTATGCGCAGGTTCATAATTCTCTGCCAAACAGGCCTCCAATACGTCTAAATCAATCAAATCCGCAAAAGAAATTTGCAAAATAGATAATCCTAATTGCTGTCCGTCAGCAATTTCCTGCTGCCAAAAATACAAATCTGCTGTTGCTTTGTAACCACAGAATGTGTAACCCTCAGCAGTATAAACATGAAATCCACAGCCTCCCATCTCTTTTTCTGTGAATTTATCAGGATCGATTTTTATTCCCAGTAATTCGCCAGCCTCAGAAACCTGTGCACCAAATAACTTAGAGCTTACATTATGACTAATCTCTTTTGTTCTATTACATGCACAAAATATAGTACTCCCCAAAAGACAAATAATCAGGCTTAAAATTTCCTTCTTATGTAATCTATTCATTATAATTACCAAGGCTCTTCCTGTGAAATTCCATTTTGTACTATCATAGTATGACCATTCGCCAAACTAACCTTAGACTGTGCATGGAGTCCATAATACAAAGGTATCGAAGCTGATTGTGCAAATTGGGGATTATCAGGATATAACGTAAACACCTGCTGACCAGGAGATAAATTTGCAGTAAAATATTGTTCCTTTTCTTCATTAGCATGGTAATGCTTATAATAGGTTGAACCTGTTGTCGGCAATACTCCTGAAGGAGGAACTATTATTGTTGTTGTAACTCTATCACATCTATATGCAGGAATTAACGCTGATGTGGGATCAAGCCGCAATGTGGCATATATAGTATTTACAAGTGTTACACCATATTCTGTAATCGGAGTAGTGGGTTTACTACCGCTTATATATCCTATCTCTCTGGCAATCTCATATGCTGTAAGCAATTTCCCATTTTTATCTTTATAAGCAATCTCATGCATCATAACTTCTGTTTCAACAGTTCCATTCTGATAACTTCTTTCTTTTACAGTTTGTATTACTGTCATAGACTTTTTATTTTCATTCTCTGTTCCATAAATAGATGATCTGCTTACTAATTGTTCGGCTCCCAACCACATTAATTCATTCATATCTGTTACTACATAATATGTTTTTTCATTAACAAGTCCCTTACCGGCAGCATTTACTGTTATTGACAAACCAGAAATTAAAGCAATGCATAAAATAATAGAAAATTTCTTTTTCATCCTCGGCTCCTTCCTTGACAAAAATCAGGTTGCACACCACATATTTTATCCTTTTATCATCACCTCCTGTTTTTTACAATTATATTATATCAATTTTTTTAATTCATCACAACGTTAATTTTCGGTATTTCGTATTTATAGCAATAGAAATCATATAACAAAATAGATACAATTCTTGTAGTATTTCGACAACACTTTCCGCTTTATTATATAAAAGATTATATTTGCTCCAATCCCCCTATCTTTATTCTGTTTTCCTGTTTCCGTTCCGCGTCAAATAAGTCACTGTCTGAGAAATACCTTATATAAATTGATTTACAGGGAATGAATAAACGCCTCAATCCCAAAAAGGACTGCGGCGTTTATTTGGCTTTCTTTTATTAATTTACCGTTCATCTGTTTTTAACGGGACAGCCTCTGTCTGCAGACCTTCAATACACTCCGACAAATGCCAGCACAGGCGCAACTCTTGCATCCGTAACCTTAAACCGGATCCCCTTCGTATGCAGCCCGTTTAACGGAACAATCCGTTTATAGCCGACTGTAGTCCCTTCTGCAAATAGTTTCCAGCTGCCGTCTTCATCCATAAAGCTGACTTCAAACTGTTCCACCCGCTGGCTGAAGGCAATCGCTTCCTGTACCACCAGATAATCGAGCGTGCGTTCCTTTTCCCAAAGCAAGGTTATCTGAAGCTCCCGCTGCCCGTCCGGGTTGCGGAACCAGGAATCATCACCGGGTTCAAGAAGGACACTTCCGTCATTTCCTTCGCAGTCTGCAGAGGGAACTATTTCTATTTCCGCTTCTTCCGCCTGATTCACTTGGAAGGCCTCCCGGATGAAATCGCCCAGCCGGAACAGGCTTTTTCTGTCTTCTTCCCGGATCAATCCATCCTTATCCGGAGGGATATTCAAAAGCAGCGTACAGTTTCCGCCCACGGATTTCAGGTAGATCTCTTTCAGATTTTCAAAAGAGCGCACCTTATCGTTTTCTTCTTCATGATAAAACCAGCCCGGGCGGATGGATACGTCTACCTCGGCGGGAAACCAGATCAGATCTGCCTTATCCTTCAAAACATCCCTGCTGCCCAGATTCATATCGGTACTTGTAAGCTTTTTCTCCCGGAACTGTGCATTGTCCTCCTGCTGGCTGAGGGCCGCCACTTTTTCTGCGTCCGCCAGTTCCGCCGCCACCACGCTCCATTCGCTCGGCCTGGTATCTCCTGCCTCATTGCCGCACCATCTCACATCCGGCCCGCATCCGAAAATATTGGCTCCCGGCTGCAGACGCCGCACCACTTCATAATAGCGTTCCCAGTCATATACCTGCTTTTTCCCGTTCTGCCCTTCTCCGCAGGCGCCGTCCAGCCAGACGGTGAAGATTTCTCCGTAATTTGTGAGAAGCTCCGTGAGTTGGTTCACATAGTAGTCGTCATAAGGCTTTCCCGATCCATAAGCCGCATTATTCCTGTCCCAGGGCGATAGATAAACTCCGAATTTCAATCCGTTTTTCCGGCAGGCCTCGGCAAGTTCTCCTACGATATCGCCTTTTCCCCCTTTATAAGGCGAATTTTTGACGCTGTGTTCGGTATATGCGCTGGGCCACAGGCAAAAACCGTCGTGGTGCTTGCAGGTAAGAATCAGCCCTGTCATGCCTCCCCTGACCGCAGTCTCGGCCCACTGTCCTGCATCCAGCTTTTCCGGATTAAAAATGGAAGGGGATTCCTCCCCGTTTCCCCATTCTCTTCCGGTAAAGGTATTGACCGTGAAATGGATAAAACCGAAATATTCCATTTTCTGATGGGCGATCTGCCTTGGTGAGGGCACCACGCCGACCAGTCTCTCATCCTCCCGGTAACCGGGGTATCGTTCTTCCGATTGCATTTTCTTTTCCTCCCGCATAGTTTTTTCGTTTTTCAATAATTATTGCGCATATTTCCTGTCCTTACCGCTCCGGGTTTTGTGCTCCCCGCTTAACCCTTCACCGCTCCGGATTTTTCTGCTCCCCGTTTAGCCCTTCACCGCACCGATCATAATTCCTTTAACAAAATATTTCTGCATAAACGGATATACCATAAATATCGGCAGGGATGCCAGTACGGTAATAGTCATTCTCACGCCCTTGGGGGATATCGTTCCCATGGCATTTTCAATACTGCTCAGATTGCTTGTATTTTTTATCTGCTCCGCAAGTCTCTGCGACTCGTTCAGATAATTGTACAAAAGATACTGCAGCGTTGTCAATGAACTTTCCCCTCTTGTATAAATATGATTATCGAACCAGGAATTCCAGTGTCCCACAGCCACGAATACCGCAACGGTCGCAATAATGGGTTTTGACAGCGGCAGGATAATGCTGGTGAACACCTTGATATACCCGGCTCCGTCCAGCATGGCGGATTCCTCCAGGGAGGCCGGGAGCGATTCCATGTAGGTCTTTATCAGCACAATATTGTATGCGGAAATCATCATGGGCAGGATATAAATCCAGAAGGTATTCAAAAGCCCGTAGGATTTCATGACAATAAAGGTGGAAATGAGTCCCCCGTTGATATACATGGTCATTACCAGAAAACGGTACATAAACTTTCTGCCGGGCATCTCTTCTTTCGTAAACATATAACCCAGGAAGGAGCATACCAGTACGGCAGCCACGGTTCCCACCACTGTACGGAGCACGGAAATCCCCAGTGCGGGAAAAAAGCCGCTCAGCTTGAATATATCCACGTAGTTGGATACCGAAAATCCCCTGGGCAGAAAAACCGGATTGTTTATTCCTGCCTTCGCGGCATCACTGAAGGTATAAATGACGATATACCAGAAAGGGTAGACGCATACAAAGGTAGCCAGCAGCATCAGGGTATAATTAAATATCTGAAAAGCAATTCTTGATTTAGACGGTTTTATTTTCATCTTTCCTTACATCCTCCCGTATTCAGGTGCCTGCACAATTGTCAAATTACCGTATTTCCCCGGATCTTTTTGGCTACCATATTCGCCAGAACCACCAGGGATATACTGACCAGGGATTTCAGGATGCTGATAGCCACTCCGTAGGAATAATCCATGTTCTCCAAACCGATACGGTAGGTGTACAGATCCAGCACCTCAATGTTGTTGGCTGTCAGCGCATTTTTAAACAGCATGTACTGTTCATAGCCGGTATTGAGGAAATTGCCGATCTGCAGGATAAAAAGCACCACATAGGTTTCCATGAGAGCCGGGATCGTGACATGGACGGCGCACTGAAAATAACCGGCCCCATCCACTCTGGCTGCCTCATATTGTTCCTGATCGATGCCCGCAATGGCCGCCAGGTAAATGATGGAACTCCAGCCCAGGGACTTCCAGATGCCCAAAAGCGTCTGAAACCAGTAAACCGATTCTCCGGAGCTTAATATAGAAGTCACTTCTTTTCCTGTAATCCCCGCTATGAGGGAGGTCACCACACCGTCGGTCGCAAACAGGGAAAAAGCGAGGGAAAAAATGATAACCCAGCTGATAAAGTTTGGCAGAGTGGTAAAGGTCTGGACCACTCTGCGGACAGGGCTGCATTTGATCTCATTGAGCAGGATGGCGAAAAGCATGGGAAGCGGGGTGAGAACGATGCCGATTAAAGCAAAAATAAATGTATTTTTCAAGGTTCTCACCACATTGGCATCCCGGAAAATCAGCCGGAAATAGTCCAGCCCCACAAAATCACATTCCAGGATGGATATGCCTGGTATGTAATCAAAGACCGAATAAATCCAGCCAAATATTGGAACATAGTTAAAAAGAAGAACAATTACCATAAAAGGCAGGGTCATAAAAAGCAGGTTATACTTTTTCCTCCGCCCCGGTATCACAGTCGTTTTTTTCATTACAAACCTCCTGATTCCGTCTTTACCGGACTGCGGCAGACAGGATCCCTGTCCGCCGCAAAAGTACAATTACTGCATTTTTTCAACCGCTTCCTTCGCCGTATTCCAGGCCTGTGTCCACCATGCGATGGAGTCCTCCGCGCCTGCTGCCTTCAGTTCGGCCATCAGCGCTTCCTTCGCCGCCAGGAACTCTTCCTCCGTTTTTGCCTGGACAAGCCCGGGAATGGCATTAATTGTGATCTGCTCACAGTTGCTGTCGATCCTGCCGATATCACTCGGCACAATTTCCATACCGAACTGGATAGCAGAATTGCCTGCGCGCAAATCCATGCTTTCTCCTGCCTCCACCTTTTTCTTCAGCAAATCGGAAGGCAGTTCTATGTCAAATGCGGCACACATATCCTTTTCCGCCGCCGTCAGGTTTCTTACCATAATATCCTGCTGTTCCCAAAGGCTTATGGCGCCGCCGTCGGAAGCAATATTATTGGAGTCATAGCCCACCATATCGGAAAACGTAGAGCCGATTCCGCTCTTCGTCCATTCTTCGGCACGGGCCGGATTTGATTTCATGTCAATCGTATCCTCTGTCAGGGACGGGGTTCCGTCTGCCGCGGTTTCCCATCTGCCGTCAATACCGCAGTCAACGATTCTGGAACATTCCTCACTCTGTAAAAAGTCGAGAATCATAACCGCTCTTTCCACATTTTTGCTGTGGGAGGATACCAGGAAATATTTGCCCTGCCATCCGGCATAATTTCTTTCATTTGCCCATCCCATATAGGTGGGAAGGATTACATACTGCTTCTCCGTCTCCGGATCCGCAGCCCTGGCATTCTTATTGTAATTACCGAAGTGCCAGTTTACATAGCCGCCCAGATACTGTCCTTTCGTATATTTTTCCGTCAGGTCTTCTCCTTTGGTGATAAAGCAGTCCGGATCCAGAAGATTGGCATTATAAAGCTTATTATAGAAAGACATGCCTGCCCAGAAAGGCGTTGTAATCCCATCCAGGTTCTCGTCATAAATATCCGGAATGAGTTCATTCGTTGCCATGTTCTTCACATACAGTCCGCTTTCCATGTTGGAATAGCCCTGTGTCAGGCAGCCTATGAAGAAATACGGATGCAGGTTGCTGTCGTTGTATGCGCTCAGAGCGTATACAGGAAGCCCGTCTTCCGTTTCCGGATAAATCTCTTTCATCCTGACTAGTGCATCCACATAGTCGTCGTCATTTTTTATTTCGGGGCAGCCGATCTCTTTGTAAAGATCCCAGCGAACCACATAGCCATAGTTCAATGTGGCGCCATAGGTGGAACGGGCGTTTTCCGAAGTCACGCGGGGAGTCACAAAATACAGTTTATCTTCCCCGTTGCTTTTAAAGCTTTTTAAAACCTCATTCCGCAGGGAATAGGTGTCCGAAAAAATATTCGCGGCCAGGCTGTCCTGGTACTGGGAAAGATCCACCGCATGCCTGCCCTTTAATATGGATTCAATATGTTCATCATTAATCTGCAGGATGTCACAGGTGGTACCACCTGACAGATCCAGATTAAGGCTTTCGTTATCATAGGATTTGGTTTCCAGCGTCACATTGAACTTATCTTCTATATAAGTAACAATTTCTGTAGGCCATCCGTCGGAGGAACTGGAATTCCCCACATTGATTCCGCCGATTGAAATATTAACATGCTCGGAAATATCCCCTGCCGCACCCTCATTTGAGACGCTGTCCTGCGTACCGGCCGCCGTACCTTTATCGGCATCCGCCTGTACGGCATTTCCTCCGTCCCCTTTGCCGCAGCCGGCCAGACAGCCGGCCATCAGTGCCGCCATACAAATCAATGCTGTTATCTTTTTCTTTTTCATAGTACATCCCCTTCCAATATAGTTTGATACAGTTATACATAAGACGTCTTGTGCTTCCTGTGTATAAACTCTATCAAATATCGGGGATTTTTATCTGTCTTATTTTACTTTTCATTTGTCAGATTTCATCTGCCTTATCATTTTGTCTCATTTTTTCTGACTTATATTCTTTTTTTTGTATATTTATACAGAGAATATGATTTCACCGACAACTTCCTTTCCCTCCGCCCGGAGCTTGACGCTGCTGTTCTCCCCATAAAGATAAGACAGCCTCTTCACCACATTTATCAGACCCACATCTTCTTTTCCCGATTCCCTCCGGGAACTCAGCTGTTCATTGACCTGTGCAAGGCGTTCTTCATCTACCTGCTCCGCAGTATTCCTCACCTCTATCCGAAAACTGCCTTCCTCCTTCCGGATCTTCACCCTGATTTCCATACCGTCCGTTTTGGTACGGCAATGGACGAAGCAGTTTTCAATCACCGGCTGAAGCACAAACCGGGGAAAGACCTCATCGTACAGATCCTCGCCGCACTCCATCCGGTATTGCAGGTTCCCCGCATAACGCAGCAGCATCATCCCTATATAATTATCCAGGAATTCCAGTTCATCCCTGATTTTCCATGTCAGGCTGGGATTTCTGAAAACAGGCGTGATGATTTTGGTAAGCATGACGATGGAATCCGCTATTTTCCCGTTATTGGTCATCATAGCCATCCAGCGGATGGAATTGAGGGAATTATACAGGAAATGAGGATTGATTTGGTACTGCAGGGCTTTCAGCTCTTCCGCGGCTTTATCCTTTTCCGCCTGCTGAAGGTCGGAAATATAGCTCTTCAGTCTCCGGACTGTTTGGCAGAATTCCTCATTGAGATTATCAAGCTCCGAAAGGCCGGTTTTCTCCGGCAGGGCAATATCAAGCTGCTCCTTCCCCACCTTTTCCATATTATCCATCAGGCTCTGGATAGGAGCCGTATAGCGTTTGCTCCATATCACCGCAATAAAAATGACGCACAGCGCAGCAGTAAGTATGATCGCCAGGGAAAAATTACGGAAGGTACGGATATCCTTCTGGTAATTTTTGACCGGTATCATATTCACCAGCGTCCAGTTATTGTAGGACAGCGGGTAAACCACAATCTGGCAGTCCTTTTCCGGTTCAAAGGTACGGTACAGCTGTCCTTCCCGTGTGCTGGAAATAATCTGTCCCTGCTCATCCAGAAGCATGGCGGAGCTTCCGTTGTAAACCACGGATTCATAGCATCTTCGTATCCTTTCTTCCGAAATGCCGAGAATAATATAACTGTCCTCCTCCGCCCGGTCGGACTTGCCTATGGAGCGGATTCCCAGGACAGCCGGTTCCTCCGCCGCCTTGCACAGAATTTCCCTGTCTCCCAGGACATTTCCCGGCACCCATTGGAAAGCCGGATAGGACTGCGTGCTTTCCTGCAGGATTTCCCGGAATTCATCGGGAACCACAGTCATTCCGCTCCGGTTCTTATTCACGGTGGATATGACCGTCTGTCCGTTCCCGTTCATCTGGGCCACAGCGCTGAGATTGGGATTGATAGCGAGTATTTCCTCAAACCGGAGGATCATTTTCCGGTTGAGCGCCGTTCTGCCGGCATCATCGGCATATTCCCCGTTCCCGAAGTTCCATGCCAGCATGTCCATGTCATAACGGTTGGCATCCCGGATACCCAGTTTAATAATCTGTTCCAGATTTTCCTCTGCCTGTCTGAAATTGATCTGGGCGATCTTTTCATCATTCCTGCGAAGCTGGGAGGAAAAGAACAAATAGGTTACCATGTATAGAATCACCACTACCAGACTGATGGCGCTTATGATTGTGATAACCAGCTTTATTTTCCAGTTAAGCCGTTTCATATCCGGGAACCACCATCCTTTCCGAAATGCTGCTGTCTCCATTTCACCGGTGAAATTCCCATCTTTTTCTTAAAGAAACGGGTAAAATACTCCTGGTTCCGGAAGCCGTGCCTCTCTGCGATATAGGCTATTTTTTCCCGGGAATACCTGAGCTCGCCAAGCACCTTTTCCAGGCGGATGTCATTGAGGTATTCCACGAAGCTTTTCCCTGTATTTTTCTTAAACTGCGAAGAAAAATAACTGGTGCTGATACAGAGGTAATCCGTAATTTCCTGAAGAGTGATCTGCTTTCCATGATTGTCTTCCATAAACCGGACGGCCTTTTCCATCAGGGGATCCTCCTCCCAGACCGCTTCCTTTTCCTGCCTGAGCGCCTGGTAGGACTCCCAAACGGAATGTTCCCGGGAAAGGCGCATCTTCTTTTTTCCGAAGGTCACGTCCAGGAGATTATTGACGGCATTATCAAATTTCAGTAGCTGTTCCTCTGCAGCCTCTCCTTCCACGGTACAAATCACCGTCAGCTCCGTACTGCCTGTCTGCACACAAACCGCCTCAGGAAAGCTCTGGCACAAAAGCTGGCGGACCAGCTTCATGCCAAGCTCATTGATTTTCTTCTCATCCGCCTCCCGCAGAGAGAGGATAATCAGCGTGCGGAGATTTTCCAGAGGGAGCCCCCAGTCCGACATCCAGCGGATGTTTTCCTCCGGCCCGGTAACACTGCAGAGATAATTTCTCAGCGCATTTTCTCTTTTTTCCTCTTTATTTTCTTCCTGTACATTCTGCTGCCTGCGTACATTTACAAGATACTGCCTGGTACGGTTCAGCACGTCCCCTATTTCCTCAAGCGTCATGCTGGCCTTCAATATGTAGCCGATGATACAGTAGCCCATCATCCTGCGCAGGGTCTCAAAATCATCCAGACAGGAAATGATCACAACGGCACAGCTCCCGTCTATATCCCTGACCCTTTTTATCAGTTCATAGCCATCCATCCCGCCCATTTTAATGTCCGTAATCAGCACGTCCGGCCTCAGCTCCTCAAACAGCTCCAAAGCCGTGATCCCGTTATCCGCTTCCCCAACCACTTCCATATCATAATCGGACCACCTGATGGCATTTTTCAAGCCAAGACGTACCAGCAATTCATCCTCTGCAAATAATACCCTGTACATATGCCCTCTTTTCTTTGTATACTTTCACCATTTTCCCCGGACCTTTTTATCTGATATTGGATATTATAACAAATCGGAAATATAATGAGAAGTTCCTTTTTGTACGGAATTCGGATCTTCATAAAAAACTCCTTTCCGTTACGAATGGCTTCCCTGCTATTCCCAACGAAAAGGAGTTTTAAATACATCCTTTTATTCCATTTTTCTATTTTGCAAGCCCTTTTTCCAGGCGCTCCCGATAGCCGGGACTGTTTTTCTCATCGAATTTATCCCGGAACATCTCGTACTCCGCTTCGGAAAAGCCTTCCGCAAAATCCTCTTCCACACTCAGCCTTGTTACCATACCGATAGCTACGGACGGTGCCAGCACGGAGTCCTCAAACGCCAGGCAGGCCTCCTTGATGCGCCTGCAGTAATCCAGGGCTTCTCCATCCTCCGGCACTTCTATTACAATGTAGAAGACATCCCCGTCCACACGGCCTATGAGATAGTCCGGCTTCGCTTCCCTTTTCAGGATATCGGCAACCGTTTTGATGAGCCGGTCGCTTTCCTCATCACCGTAATTGCTGTTCACGAACTTCCAGTCATTGATATTCACACAGATCAAAGCATCCGGCGCCGTACCGGTTTCCTTGAGAAGCTTAAGCCTTCCGTCAAAATAAGTCTTGTTCAGCAGGCCTGTGAGCGCGTCCACATGTTCTCCGTGCTTCGCCTGATATCTGTCCTTTTCCAGGGCTTCCTCCAGTTCATCCGCATATATCGCTGTTTCCCGGAACCGGTACTGCTTTTCTCCCAGAAAAGAATACAGCTCAGCCAGATCATCCAGGACAGCTTCAATCTTCTGTCCGGCCTCCGGACTGCTCAGTTTCACATAAAGATGTCCTATCGTCCTTTCTGCCACCCTGATTTTACGTCCGGGCTCCGTCTCCACATCCGGCTCAAAGTCCGAAAAATCCCCGACAGCAACCGCTGTTTCCCCATGTCTCTGCGTTAAAAGCAGCTCCATGCCGAATGCCTCTCCAAGATCCCGGAATAATTTCTGTACCTTCTCTAAATCATACAGGTTTTCCAGCTTGTAGCTTTTAATATTTTCCCTCAACCTTTTTTCCAATGGAATCGAACCGTATGCCATACCCCTTATCCTTCCTGCCTTCTGAATTTTCGTTGAAAATGGCTTGATAAAGCCAATCAGCCGCAATGCTGCGGATGAAATTATTATACTTTTTTTCCTATCTTTTGTCCAGTTCCGGGAATATTTTGGAATGAACTGCAGCAAATGGAAAATTGCGGAATACTCCTGCGATACAATTGACACAGCCTCGGACAGACCTTACAATAGAGGAAACAAAAACAGCCTGTCATAAGGCAGCTATCAGGCGTAAAAACCGATAACATCCGGCAGGCCGGGAGGAAATATGTATATTAACGAACAAGGTGCCATCCCCATTAACGGAGCGCTTCAATATGTATCCATCCGATCGGAAAAGGAAAACGCACCCTTACTGCTCTATCTGCACGGAGGCCCGGGGGATGCCGCGCTTCCTCTGGTTCAGAAATATAACCGGGATTTGGAAAAACATTATACGGTTGTCGTGTGGGAGCAGCGGGGCGCAGGAAAATCCTACTATAAATTCGGCCCGGAAGGCATCACTATAGCCCACTTTCTGGAGGATCTCCACACGCTGACCGAATTGCTGCTTAAACGGTTCGGCCAGGAAAAACTTTATCTTGTGGGCCATTCCTGGGGCAGTGTCCTCGGGCTTACCTATATCAGACAGCATCCGGACAAAATCCATACCTATATCGGCTGCGGTCAGGTTATCCATATGAAAAAAGCCTGCCGGGAGGCCTATGATTTCGCGCTCAGCCATGCCGTCGGAAAAGAGCTGGAAAGGCTGAAACGGACAGACTGTTCCTATACCGGGGAGGACTGGCTGAATGATCTCCTCTTTGTCACGGGACTCGTGGTCAAATATAAGGGATCTCTGTATGGAAAAAGCAGCTATAACATGCTGATAAAGCCCTTTTTGTTTTCACGCAGTTACACTCCCGTTGATTTGTACCGCCGCCAGAAAGGCAGCCTGCAGGCAATACGCTGCCTGTGGCAGGAGCTCATGCAGACAGATTTTGAAAACTGCAGAAAATATGACGTTCCTGTTATTTTTATAGAGGGACGGTATGACAGCCACGTGTCGTCGGCGCTGGTTAAAAAGTACTTCGATACTTTGGAATCCGACAGACAGTTCTTCTGGTTTGAGAAATCCTGCCACTTCCCCCAGTGGAGTGAAAATGAAAAATTCAACAGTATCCTGGCTTCTTTGGCAGAATAACCGTCCTTAAAAGAGGAGCAGGCTCTTACGCCTGCTCCTCCACATAATCCATATAATCAGCCTCGTCTGCAAAAAGCATGTACTGTCCGTTTACACATCCCATGTATCCTTCTCCAACATAAAATCCTTTCATACCGCGGCTCCTTTCTGCTATTATTAAACCTAAACCGTTTACTCGCTTCTCCTGTCAGGCTCCTGTGAGCCCTTCGATGGTTTAAGAATAGCATATACAGAGTCCGATAATCAGGACTTTCATCCCACTAAACTATGTTATCTCCGACTAATAATCTCTTAATACAAGCTCCGTAATTCCCGGATTAACCCCGCCCTGAATGCGTATGACCTTAGGTTCTCTTCCATAGCTGTACTCTTCCTGAAGCATGCTCCGGATACCCGTGCCGCCGTGAAAGCCATGGATTTATCCTCAGCCTGTAGACGCTGCTGTCCGCCTTTTTCAAGGCTGCGTCCACCTCCTGCTTCGCCTGAAGGACGTTTTTTCCATGAAGATCCAGCTCCCATATACCCGCGTTCATATATCCGCCTCCCTTTATGCCCTGCCGCCGGTAACTTTTTTCCTCATCCGGCGCATTCCCCATTGAATCCAAACCAACAGCACAACATAAAATGCGACGAATATAATATTATAATATCTGCCCCCAAAGGCCATGACCGTATAAATTGCGGTAAGTACAAGCAGGAGCACGCTCAGTAAAATACCCAGACGTTTCCATCTGTCAAGAAGGCTTTGCAGGGATTCCGCATCCGTATATATTTCATATTCTTCTTCCGGTGTTCCCGGAACATATTTCTTCTTAAAATATACCCAGCCGTTATAGGTATTTCCCACATATTCCCATCCCTGCTCTTCGAACAGCTCCAGATACCTTCTCTTTTCCTCCGGAGAATTGACCGCGTCAGGATTATAATCGATCCTGTTGCGGTATACCACGCCCGGCTGCCTGGTGTAAACACTGAAAAAACAGCCTCCTTTTTTCAGCTGCCAGCCTTTTTCGGACATTTCGTCCAGATGCTCTTCTTCCTTATCATAATCCCATGCCATATATGTCCTGCATGATATTTTGGTATTCATCCTTTAATCCTCCATATTTTGCGAAGAAAAATTGCCCTCCGGCGGGCAGCGGATTTTCCTTCTCGTTCTCTCTTTCTGCAAATATTAATGCAACTGCCTGCTTCCTGTCACCTTTTCCGCACTTTCAAGCAATTCCGTAAGCCGCAGGATCTCTTCCTCCAGAATCCTTCTTCCTGCATCCGTCAGAACATACTGCTTTTTCTTCACTCCCTGTCCCCGGTTCTGCAGTTCCTCCGATTCTTCGTCAGACTCCATGATCCAGCCCTTCTTTATCATGTTGCTCACAGCACCATACATCGTCCCTGAACCGATCTTCACACGCCCCCCTGACAGCCGTCCTGCTTCCTGCATTATTCCGTATCCATGGTTTGCATGGCTGTACAGACACAGAAGTATGTAAAAATAACTCTCTGTCAGCGGTTCCCTCTTTGGCTCCATACTCTCATCTCCTTTCCGAAGATTATATCGCCCCACGTTATGTCGTCATTCGATATATTATCCTTCTATATCGTATCACGACATATGTCGCATGTCAACATATACTCTTTATTTTATTTTCCCACCCTTTATTTTCCCACTTTTTGCCATGCCCTATTATTCCATACTCTCCCATACATACTCTCATTCCTTTTCTCCTACAGCCCTTTTACAATTGCAGTACAGCCATATCCTGTGCCCCATGCCTTCCGCCGGCCGGGGTGTCCTTTTG
>ERZ791934.154-NODE-154-length-92677-cov-10.266772_pt1 | contig 92677 bp, 102 predicted proteins | sample MGYA00510125_ERZ791934 | MGnify/ENA primary metagenome ERZ791934 (study PRJEB30046, sample SAMN00993240) | human gut metagenome | study: EMG produced TPA metagenomics assembly of the A metagenome-wide association study of gut microbiota in type 2... | reverse complement strand
CCCCGCCGGGAAGGGAATCCGAAGCGGGAAGGTGCGCTCCACAAAGAATGGCTGAACTGCAACATATATGGTATAATTTTTAATGTTATTTTCATATTTCTTCCGTAAAATGAAAAATATAAAGGAGGAGCCTGTTATGCGACTGCTTATTGCCGAGGACGAAAAAGACTTGAACCAGGTCATTACAAAGACCCTGCAGAAAAACCATTATTCCGTGGATTCCTGCCTGGACGGGCAGGAGGCTCTGGATTGTCTGGATATGGCCGAATATGATGCCATAATCCTGGATATCATGATGCCCCGTGTGAGCGGGCTTGAGGTACTGAAAAAGCTGCGTTCTGCCGGGAATAAGACTCCCGTTCTTCTGCTTACCGCAAGGGACAGCGTCCAGGACAGGGTTGCCGGCCTGGATACCGGCGCCGATGATTATCTTGTGAAGCCTTTCGATTTTGAAGAACTGCTGGCGCGCATCCGCGTGATGCTGCGCAGGGAAGGCGGCCGGATTGATAACTGTTACCGGATTGCCAATCTGAAGGTGGACTGTGATGCAAGATGCGTTTTCCGGGATGACATCCCCATTGCTTTGTCCTCCAAAGAATTTTCCATTCTGGAATACTTAATCTGCAACCAGGGGATTGTCCTGTCCCGTGAAAAAATAGAACAGCATATCTGGAACTACGATTACGAAGGCGGTTCCAATGTGGTGGACGTTTATATCCGGTATCTCAGGAAAAAAATCGATGACGGCTTTACCCCAAAACTGATCCATACAGTACGCGGCGCAGGCTATGTGCTGAAAGAGGCCTGAACGTATGAAAAATATGTCTATCAAACTGAAAATCACCTTATGGTACACTTTATTCATGACACTGCTTGTTGTGGGAATCCTCTGGCTGCTTCTTTTTATCACCAACAGCCGGCTGCTTTCCAATGCCCGGCTGCGCCTGAAGGATACCGTTACCAGAAGCTTTCACGAAATCGATTATGAAGACGGTGTGCTGGAATTTGATAATGATATTAATTTTCTGGGAGAAGGCATCTATATTTCCGTATATGACACCCATGGCAAGCTGCTTTACGGAAGGATTCCTTCCCTTTTCAACGGTGCCCCCGTGCTTGTCATGGATGAAATCCAGCAGGTGGATTCCGGCCAGACGCTCTGGTATGTTTACGATTATTGCCAGAAAATCGAAGGCTACGGCAATCTGTGGGTGCGTGGCATCGCTTCCCAGACCCAGACAGACGCCGCCCTCCAAATCGTCGTGAACCTGGCTTTGGTTTTTCTGCCTTTCTTTGTCCTCTGTATCGCTGCAGGCGGTTATTTCATTATCCGCCGGACACTCTCCCCCTTAGCCGACATGACGGAAACCGCCCAGAAAATCAGCAGCGGAAACGACTTATCCCGCCGGATCCGTCTGGGGACAGGAAATGACGAGGTCCATAAAATGGCCCATACCTTTGATAAAATGATGGATAAGCTGGAGGATTCCTTTGAAAATGAAAAGCAATTTACCTCCGACGTGTCTCATGAACTGCGTACTCCGGTCACAGTCATTCTTTCCCAATGCGAATATGCCCTGCAGGAAGATACTCCTGCTCAGGAAATTAAGGACTGTATCCGTTCCATTGCCGCCCAGGCACGGAAAATGTCCAGCCTCATCTCACAGCTGCTCACCCTTGCCCGGGCGGATAAAGGGATACAGAAGCTACATTATGAGCTGCTGAATTTAAGCGAACTGGCGGAAATCATAACGGAAGAACAGAAAGGAATTGCCTCCAAAAAAGGGATTACACTGGAAACCTGCATTCAGCCTGATATCCTTTTCCGCGGGGATGAAACAATGCTGATGCGGCTCTTCATCAATCTGATTTCCAACAGCATCACCTATGGGAAGGAAAATGGCCTGACCCGTATCTCCCTGTCCAGTGACGGAAATCTAATAACCGGTTCCGTCTCCGATAACGGCATCGGCATTGAAAAAGATAAACTGGATAAAATATGGAAACGTTTTTATCAGGTTAATCCTGCCCGGAGCTCCGGCGAGCGGGAAGGCGCAGGCCTTGGGCTTCCTATGGTCAAATGGATTACCGAAGCACACGGTGGGACTGTCTGTGCCGAAAGCACTCCCGGCTCAGGGACCATCTTTACATTCACCTTTCCTCAAAACAAGTGAATTTCCTTTACATCACTTTCTTCCGGAAGTATAATAAAGAAGCAGGGGAAGACACCCATTACACAAAACGAAGCATAACAATATTACAGCATCATTCAGAGGGGAGGACACCCATTATAAAAAACATTTCTGTAATTGATGCGCAGGGTAACGAATATGAAGCGACCTGGCCCAAACGTGCCAAAGGTCTTGTCAAAAACGGCAGGGCACGCTTCGTCAATGAAACTACTATCTGCCTTGCGTGCCCTCCGGAAAATACGGAGGCTGATTTTATGAATATGGAAAATACTTTTAACCAGACGTCTCAGCCGGAGGCTGAACCCGCCGCTGTGCATAATACTACTTTCTCCCCAACTGCTGCAGAACCGGACATGTCTTACATCATCCGGAAAATCGACCAGATAATGGCCGATTCCCAGTATATCAGGGATGCGCTGGCACAGCTTGAGCATGCCGAAGGAGCCGCCGCCATGGCGATTGGCAACATTGTTGAAAACAGAGAGAATACCAACCAACGGATGATTGAGCTGCTGCAGAAATTATTGGATAACCTAAAACCTCAGCAGTTGGATACCGATGTGGCAAAGCTGGATCGTATTCAGCAGATATTGGCTGCTGTCGATATGGATGAGGATTATAAATTCGATATACTCAATCAGGTAATCCAGCGGCTCTTCTAAGTTTCATAACAAAAAAGACTGCCGGCCCTAATCATTTTCTGTGATTAGGGCCGGTATTTTAATTTTATCGTTAAATTTAATCTTTCTTTAATCTTGACACGTTATCCTTAGTTTATCAAAAGGAAATCACCGAAAGGAGAAACAAATAATGAAAAGAAATTTATATATCCTGCTTCCCGCACTTGGCTTATCAGCCGCCCTTCTGGCCGCCTGCGGCAGCCAGAGCACTCCGGATTCCGTAACACAGCAAATCACCTCCAACCAGGATGCCCTTGCTGCAGGCGCGTCTTCCTCCACTGTCCAGATAACGGAAAACAAAGACGATGATGCCTCGCTGCCCGCAGCAGGTGAGACAGTCCCCCTTGCTGCGAACGCTTCCCTGCAGGCTGCGGCAGACAGCGGACAGACGGCTTACATCAGTGAAGCAGATGCGAAAAAAATAGCTATGGAGCATGCCGGAGTCAAGGAAGAAGATATTTCCTACTTCAAGCTGAAGCTGGATACGGATGACGGGATCGTGGAATACGATATAAAGTTCTATGTGGGGAACACGGAATACGAATATGATATTGACGCCGTTACCGGCACCATCCGCAGCTTTGATACGGAGCTGTCTGAAGAGCACCATCAGAATGGCACCCAGGGCAGCAGTAATGCCGCCGCTCCCGCGGGCTCCATCAGTGAAGCCGATGCAAAGAAAATTGCCCTGGAACAGGTACCCGGAGCCACCGAAAACAATCTTCGGCTCAAAACCGATTATGATGACGGAAGGATGAAATACGAAATAAAGATTGTCTATAATGAAATAAAATATGAATTTGATATTGATGCGGCCACCGGAAAGATACTGGAATGGGAATCAGAATCCATATATGACTGATTCCTCTATACCCTTACTTCTTTGCCGCCGCCCCAAAAATCCCCCTGCCTGCATTTTTCCGCAGACAGGGGGATTTTCTTTTCTCTCCTCTTGTGTTATTGCTTCTGCAAATATGGTAACATAAGCCTGATGACCACATAACAAATATTTCTGCACCATCAAAAAGACATTTCATAACACAGTCCTTGCCCGGAAAGAGGAAATTTATTATGATAAATTTTTACGAAAAGAGGCGGCGCCATGATCAATATAGCAATTTGTGATGATGAAAAATTCATGTCTGATGAATTATCCGGTTTACTTTATGAGTTTTTTTCTCCCAAAAATATAGAAATTAAAATCTGTCAATTTACAAACGGCAGCGCCCTGCTGAAGTCCAATAAACCTTTGGATCTCATTTTTCTTGATATCCGGATGAACGGGACAAACGGCATGGATGTGGCGAGGATATTACGCAGCAGAAATTATAAAGGCTATTTTATATTTGTTACCGTTATGGAGGAGCTTGTATTCGATTCCTTTGAAGTACAGGCATTTGATTATTTTGTAAAGCCGGTTAACCATGAGCGGTTCCATAAAACCATGGAGCGCTTACTTTCCGTTATGCAGAATTCTTCTGAAACAAACCTTTTTATACAAAGAGGAAATGAATGGAGTATTATTCCCTTTGATGACATTATGTATTGTGAAATTATCAACCGGAAAATTTATCTGCATTTAGAACGGCAGGAGGTTATTGATTTTTATGAAAAGATTGAAAACATGGAAAAAAAATTAGACAATCGTTTTTTCAAGTGTCACAGAAGCTATATAATCAATTTAAAGTATGTAAGGAATTATAAAAAAGATACGGCCTCTCTATGCAATGGGGAAGAAATTCCTGTCTCCAGATTACGGAACGAAGAATTTACCAATGCCATATTGCAGTACATGAAAGAATGGAGATTTTGAATGCTTGTCTTTATTGATTTTTTTAATATTTTTATAGTTGGTTTCATTGAAAATATCATAGAACTTTATTTTTTTGCAAAATTAAATGGTAAGAAAGCAAAGCTTTCCCATTACATACTGTTATCCGCCATAAACAATTCTTTCATAAATTTAGTGCCTGCAGCCCTTCCTGCAAAATTGTTAATTAACGCTGTATTACTGGTGTTTTTCGGTGTTTTTATTTATAAGGCGGGCATCAAAACTGCTGTCCTGTATACTATTATCATCGTTGAAGTTATGGAATTATGCTTCGGTATTTTTAATTCGTTAACCGGAATTTTATCACCATTGCTTTATCCGGTAAATCCGAAGGCTGTCGGCCTGATTTTTATGGTTATAAACAGTCTTTGCTCATTGCTGCTGTCCTGCCTTTGCTATTCTGTTATTCATAAATATTTTGTATATTCGGAAACCGACAAAAACCGGTATATACTTATGCTTTTCATGCCGCTGCTAATGATACTCATGTTAAGTGAATTTATAAGCAATTCCGTTTACAGCAACACAATTGTACTCAGCCGAAGAGGGGAAATGAACAATACAAACCATCTACAGATGCTTGTCATTCAAGGCTTCGGTATTTTAAGCCTGTTCTGCATTATCTATGTCTTCCAAAAATTGATTCACAGTTTCAAAATCAGTATGCAGCTGTCTATGCTGGAGCAGGAAAACCACCATCAGAAGCAGTATGTATCAGAAGCAAAATCAAGGTATGAAAAGACACAATCCTTCCGGCATGATATAAAAAATCATCTGTCTGTGATTCACGGTCTTTTAGAAAAAGGAGAGATTAAAAAAGCAGAAGAATATTTGGAAAATATGGAACACTTGATGGATGGTTTTTCCTTCCCCTGCCATACCAATAATCCGGTTCTTGATATTCTTATCGGCAATAAACTGGGAATCGCAGAAGATAAGGGAATTGCTGTTTCCTGCTCCTTAAAACTTCCTTATCCATGTACCATAACAGACATAGACCTATGTATTATATTGTCTAACGCATTAGACAATGCGATTCACGGATGTGAAAAAACAGCAGCAAATCCCGACAAATATATTGAGCTTTCAGGACATATGCAGGGAGACTTCCTTTTACTTGAAATAAAGAACAGTTACTATGGAAAAGCTCCATTGAAAAAAGGAATTGGTTTATCCAATATCAAATCCATTGCTGATAAATATAACGGGGCCATGAGTATAAACACCCATAAAGAATCCTTTTGTCTGAATGTGCTGCTCATCATTCCACAACAGGAAGAAAACATTTCACGTCAAAGGTATTGAATCATCCGTTCTGAGGCTTAAAATACAGGAAAAGGAGGTAATCGCCATGGAAACAGGTGTAATACAGAACAGTACAGTCTTTCAAAAAAATCCATCGGAGCCGGCTATGGCATCCCCTGTCCGCTCTCTTGAGGACAGGGATAATACAGATAAACCGGCTTCCCTCCCATCACCGCATGATGAATATATCAAAAGTGAAAACTCTTCAGATACAGCAAGCGGCCTATACAAGGTTGTTCCGGACGAGAATGGCAGCTATAAAATTTTATATGATGATCCCAAAGCGGAAGCTTCAAAAAGTTCAGAAGAGGAATGTACTGTTAATACCGATAAGGCTGACCGAGAAATAGAAAAATTAAAAGAAAAGAAGGAACAATTGGAACAGCAAATCAACTCCGCTTCCGGTGACGAGGGTAAGGTAAGGGAACTGGAGAAGAAACTGGCTGCCGTAGAAAAAGAACTGGCCCAAAAAGATAATGACGCATACAGACGTCAAAATGCCGTAATTTCATAAAAAACAATACTTTTCCCGGAAATATAAAAATCATGTATCCCGGGAAAAGGAAGGCTCCTGCCCGCATTCCGACTGCAGACAAGAGCCTTTTTTCTGTTATTTTCCGATATTCTCTTATTTTTCCGGAGAAATAATATATTTCCCCTTCGCCCGCAGCTGAGGCTGGCTCAGGATATCACCCAGCCGGTCCAGCCCGCAGACATCATAGATCATGCTGCTCACATCCAGACGTCCGGAATCAATCAAATCCAGCGCTCTTTTCTGTGTATAAGGATTAATATAGGAAGCCTTGAGTACAAGCTCCTTCTGGAAAATCTGAAAAGGCTTAACAGCAATGGTTTCTTCCGGTTTGGTAAGCCCGAACATCATCACCACCGCTTTCTTACCCGCAATTTCAATTGCCTGTTCAATGGTTGACGGACGGCCCACGCATTCAATCACTGTCTGCACCCAATTCATTCCTGCACCGGCCAGAGCCGCTTTTACATCTTCATTGACAGGATCGACGCAGATATCCGCACCCAGCTTCTTTCCCACCTCGCGCTTTCCTTCCACAGGCTCCAGCAGCGCCACCTTAGCCGCTCCGGCCAGCTTGGCAAGCTGCACCATGAGAAGCCCGATCATGCCTCCGCCGATTACCACCACCTGATGTCCCGGCCGGATTTCACACATATCCAGGCCATGCAGACAGCATGCCACAGGCTCGGCCATAGCCCCCTGTTCAAAGGTTGTATTTTCTCCCAGCCGGTAAACCTGCTTGTAATTAACCGCGCAATACTCAGCAAAGCCGCCGTTTACCGTCGTGCCATAGCCCATCATATGTTCACAGAAATGAGCCTCCCCGTTCCGGCAGGCATCACAGGCGCCGCAGTAACAGTTGGGATCGATGCAAACCCTGTCACCGGCCCTGTACTCCGTGACCTTGTCGCCTGTCTTCACCACCACACCAGAAAATTCATGCCCCAGAATGGTCGGCGGCGTCACCTCCGCGGCCCCCTTGTCCCCTTCATAAATATGTACGTCCGTTCCGCATATACCGCAGGCCTTCACCTGAATCAATACGTCCTCCGGCCCCACTTCGGGCTGCGCATACTCTTCCACTCTTAAATCATGTTTTCCATAAAACACTGCACTTTTCATGCTTATCCCCTTTCCTGTCCCTTCTACATTTACTCCTGTAAATTAATCCCACCGCTCTGGCAGAAGCTCGTCCAGCGTAAGCACTTTTCCCTTCAGCCTTATCCGGCAGGATAAATTATCATGGTTGATCTGATACATAAACTCCCGGCATCTTCCGCAGGGCGGAACAATTCCCGCATCCTGGCTTACCGCCACAAGCTTCACAATCCGGCTTTCCCCTGCAGTAACCATGGCCGCAATTGCCGCATGCTCCGCACAAAAGCCCATGGAACAGGGCGTATCAATGCATACTCCCCTGTATACATTTCCCAGATCCGTGAGAAGGGCCGCAGCCACACTTCCTGCATAAGAGCTGTCCGACAGTTCCCTTGGATTTAACGTACGGTATGCAATGTCCGTTAACTCATCAAATTCCATTTGTTTTCCTTCCTCCACGCCTTTCCTTTTCCGTCCTCCGGCACTTCATAAAACCTGGCTTTTCAGGAACTCCATCAGCTTTTGGTTGACGGAATCATTCCTTTTTACCGCCTCCAGGCCTTTTCCCAGAATATCGGGACATTCGCCGCAGATATCAATACCGATAATGGTGTGACAGCGGATCAGCAGCCGCAGAATCGCTTCCAGCATGGCAATACTCATATTTCCCTGATCCCAGTCCGTGATCTCCTCCTGGGGCCAAAGCACGTCCTTGTCAATGGATATGTATATGGGCAGCTTCACATGCTCCCCGGCAAAAGCCTGCCAGTCCTTTGTCATTCCCAGGAAATCAGTGGTAAAGCACAGCAGGCGATCTCGGTAGTCTTCCCTGATAGCTTCCAGGGCATGCTTATCCATGCCAATCATGACCACCTTCCGCAGAAAAGGGTTCGTGTCCAGCGCATCCTTTACCCAGGAGCCGCAGGACAGCAGCTCCCCGAAGCGGGACGGCTGCATATCCGTATGATGATCAAACAGAACCAATACAAAATCCTCCCGGATTTTGTCCGTCCAGAACTTGCTTATATAGTGGAAATTACCGGAATCGATAAAGTGCACTCCCATCGGGGACAGATCCTCTATCCGCTCCCGGATTTCCCTGCCGGCCTCTTCATCACAATATCCGTTCACTCCCTTAAGCCCCGTGAAATCCATCCACAGATGAGGTTCCTTCCGGTAAAAATACTCCTGTTCATAAACATGGGTAAAATTCATCATCACCACAGGCGCAGCTGCCTGCTGCCATTTCTTTTCCCTATTCCGCATTTTCACTCCCGTCCGGCTCACACCTCCCTTCCCGGCCGCACATACATAAGGCTATCCGGCAAGGGGATCCTTCCTGTTGAAAATTTCCACGTTCACCGCATTATCCTGTTTCGCCACAATGGTGGTGCATACTGCGTCCCCTGTAATGTTCACCGCAGTCCTCGTCATATCCAGGATTCTGTCAATCCCCATAATCAGCCCGATTGCCTCAACCGGCAGCCCTACGGAATTGAAAACCATGGATAAAGTTATCAGGCCGACGCTTGGCACGCCTGCCGTTCCTATGGAAGCGAGCGTGGCTGTGGCTATTACCGTGAGAAAATCCGCCGCAGACAGATGGATATGGAATGCCTGTGCCGCAAATACCACGGCCACTCCCTGCATGATCGCCGTTCCGTCCATATTGATCGTAGCCCCCAGGGGAATCGTAAAGGAGGATATTTTCTTACTCACCCCCATTTTCTTATGAAGGGTATCAATAGAAAGGGGAATGGTCGCATTGGAGGTCGCGGTGGAAAAGGCAAACGCCATGACCGGGGCAAATTTTTTCAGGAACTTCACCGGGCTGAGCCCTGTAAACAGCTTCAGAAGCACCTGATATACCACAAGTCCCTGTACCGCCAGCGCCAGGAAAACGGCAAACATATATTTCAGCAGAGGAACGAAAGCATCCAGACCCAGGCCTGCAAAGGTTCTGGCGATGAGGCAGAACACCCCCACAGGTGCCAGCTTCATGACTCCCATCGTCATATCCATCATTATATCATTAAACTGGCTGAAAAAGGAAGAAACCGTATCCGCTTTTTCTCCCCTGTGGGCCAGAATGACACCAAGGATCAGGGCAAAAAGAATAATGGGCAGCATTTCCCCCTCTGCCAGTGCCCCCAGAGGGTTGGTCGGGATGATATTCAATATTGTATCCACGATGCTCGTTTTTTCCGCAATCACCGTTTCCGTCCCCTGGATTTTCCCCAAATCAAGCCCCAGCCCCGGATTGATCAGGCCGGCGAGGAAAATCGCCACACTGATGGCCACCGCCGTTGTCAGCAGGTAAAATCCGATGGTTTTCACGCCCACTCTGCCCAGTCTTTTCGTATCGCCGATAGCCATACTGCCGCAGACCAGGGAACAGAAAACCAGAGGAACCACCAGCATCTGCATCAGCCGGATGAACCCCTGCCCGATCACATAAAAAATGCCGTTCACGATGACGGTATCCCTGAAATACCCCTCAGGAACCCACAGATTTAATACCAGGCCGGTAAACGCCCCGCATAGTAATGCAATAAAAATAACCGTAGTGAGGTTCTTTTTCTTTTTTTTCATTTATCCCCATTCCTTTAAAGCATTTTTCATATATTCTTCCAGCGCTGTCTCCCATGAAACCGGAAGCTCTATCCCATCGAGACGGAGCATCAGATTATCCAGCACCGCATACGAAGGCCTGCCGTTCTCCATATCCTCATCTCCCGCCGCGATTTCCGTATTATTTCCCGCAAGCTCCATGATCCTCCGGGCGAACTCATATCTGCTGCACATGCCGCCGCATACCGCATGATAAAGCCCATAGGCATCCTTTTCCAGAAGCCGGTAAATAACCTTTGCAAGCTCTTTTGCACTGGTGGGCGAGCCCATCTGGTTTTCCTGCACTCTGATCACCTTTTGGGTTTCCGCGCTTTTCAGCAGTCTGGTCACAAAATTATCCCCGTTTCCGTAAACCCAGGAGCTGCGGATGATCAGATAGCGGGGCGCAATGGTTTTCACAAATTCCTCTCCCGCCAGCTTGGATTTCCCATATACGGAAACCGGCGTGGGCACGGAGAATTCATTATAAGGCTCCTCCGCCCTTCCATCGAAAATATCATCCGTGGAAATCTGTACCATTTCCGCATGCACGCTTCTTGCCGCCACGCTTAAATTTCTGGCTCCAATGGCATTCACCTTATAAGCCAGATCACTGTTTTCCTCACAGAAAGCAATGCCGCAGATTCCGGCGCAGTTGATGATCACATCGGGACGGTTCATTTCCACATAAGCCCGCACCTCATCCATATTGGTGATATCCACCTCATCCCTGTCCGTCAGAAGCACATCCAGCTCCGTAGTATCCAGCATCCTTGCAAATGCGCTGCCCACCTGTCCCTGGGCCCCTGTAATCCAAATCCGTTCATGTTGTAACAGCATTCTGTCTCTCCTCTTTTATCTCCGCCCGGGTGCGTTTTCCCTCAGCCGGCATCAGGCCCCGGCCCATCGTTTCGGATGGAGTTAAAAGACTCAGGCGTTATTTGCATATCGTCTGAGTCCTCCGAAGCCCGCCGTCCGTTAACCCGGGACGCACAGCTTTTTTCTTATTTCCCATACTGTATGGGAAATTGTAATAATTTATTATAAAAAAACAGGCTTTTTACGTCAACTCCTATTTTAAGCTTTTCCATTTGTCTCACTTTCCTGAAAACGTATACTACTAGTATTTAACTTAATTGCTATTTTTATCCGTCTCACCGTGAACCGGATCTTGCTTTATCTGTCTGTTTCACATGCCATATCGCCGAAAATCTTTCCAAAATCCGGCCTAAAAGGCGAAAAAATGCCGAAAAATTTAAAAAATGCAAAAAAGTTATCCTTCCTAATAGAAACTGGTGTATAATACAACCAAATTGTTCAGAAAGACAGATGTGTTTCTGTCACAGACAATTGTTCACGACACTAATAAATGAGGAGGAACTAATTATGAAAAAGGCACTTAGTATCTTTTGCGCAGCTGCTATGTGTACCGGTATCCTTGCAGGATGCGGAAACACAGGATCCACTGCCGAGACTACTCCGGCTGCCCCCGCAGAATCCGTACAGGCTGATTCCCAAGCTGCGGAAACTCCTGCGGCAGATGCTGCAGACAATGCAGACAACACAGCCGCCGGCGGAGTTTTCAAAATCGGCGGTACGGCACCGCTCACAGGAGCCGCTGCTATTTACGGCAACGCTGTTAAAAACGGCGCGCAGATCGCGGTCGATGAAATTAACGCAGAAGGCGGAGCTGTTCAGTTTGACCTGAAATATGAAGATGATGAAAACGATCCGGAAAAGGCAGTTTCCGCATACAATGCCCTGAAGGACTGGGGAGTCCAGCTTTCACTCGGCTCCGTTACCACAAAACCCTGTGAGGCTACTTCCACAGATCATTTTGCAGACCGTATCTTTTCCTTAACCCCTTCCGCATCTTCCACGGCTGTTACGGAAGGAAAAGATAATGTATTCCAGATGTGCTTCGCAGATCCCAACCAGGGTACTGCATCCGCAGATTATATTTCCGAAAAACAGCTGGGTACAAAGATTGCGGTTATCTATCGTAATGACGATGTTTATTCCAGCGGAATTTATGAAAAATTCAAGGCTCAGGCAGAATCCAACGGCCTGGAAATTGTATCCGCCACAACCTTCACCGATGCAAGCTCCAATGATTTCTCCGTTCAGCTGGGAGAGGCTAAAAATGCAGGAGCGGATCTTCTCTTCCTGCCCATCTATTATCAGCCTGCATCTCTGATTCTGAAGCAGGCAAGCGACATGGGCTACACCCCCACCGTATTCGGTGTTGACGGTATGGACGGTATCCTGACTCTGGAAGGCTTTGATACCTCCCTGGCAGAAGGCGTAATGCTGCTGACCCCCTTCAATGCAGACGCGGAAGATGAAAAAACAAAGAGCTTTGTAAGCAAATATAAAGAGCAGTTCGGCGACGTTCCCAACCAGTTTGCAGCGGATGCCTATGACTGTGTATACGCATACAAGACTGCCCTTGAAAATTCCGGAGCAACAGCCGATATGACGGCAGAGGAACTGTGCGAAAAGATGATCCAGTCCTTTACCTCCATGACCTTTGACGGACTGACAGGCGAAGGCGTAACCTGGGATTCCACCGGCGCAGTTTCCAAGAGCCCTAAGGGTATGATTATCGAAAACGGCGCATATGTGGGTCTGTAATTCAACGGACTGCCCATAATACAAATACCGCAGGGGAGCGCGCTATCATCAGCGATAGGTTGCTCCCTTGTTCCTTTTACAGTCGTTGGTGCAGGGCGGTAGTCTGCCCTGCGGACCATCGCCCTGGGCCAGCGACACCAAGAAAAAGTGAGGTGTATTCCATGACCTTTTTATCTTATCTGATCAGCGGCGTCAGCCTGGGCAGTATCTATGCTATCATCGCACTCGGTTATACCATGGTTTATGGTATCGCAAAAATGCTGAATTTTGCCCACGGCGATGTCATCATGGTGGGAGCATATATTTCCTTCTGTACCACCAGCTATCTGGGCCTTTCCCCTTTTATATCCGTGCTGTTTTCCATTATTGTCTGCACCGCTCTGGGCATTGTTGTGGAGCGGCTGGCATACAAGCCCCTGCGGAAGGCGCCTTCACTGGCCGTACTCATTACAGCCATCGGCGTATCTTACTTTCTGCAGAATGCGGCCCTGCTGATATGGGGATCCAGCCCCAAAACCTTTTCTTCCGTAGTAGGGAACTGGTCCCTGAAGCTTTTTGACGGAGAGCTGACCATTTCCGGTGTCACCATTGTCACCGTATTGGCCTGTATCGTTATCATGATAGCCCTGACCCTGTTCACTACCAAAACCAAGACAGGAACCGCAATGCGTGCTGTATCCGAGGATAAGGGCGCCGCACAGCTCATGGGAATCAGCGTTAACTCCACCATTTCCATAACCTTTGCCATAGGCTCCGGACTCGCGGCTATTGCCGGCGTGCTTTTATGTTCCGCTTACCCCACCCTTATGCCCACCACAGGCTCCATGCCGGGCATCAAGGCTTTTACCGCTGCTGTCTTCGGCGGTATCGGCTCCATTCCCGGGGCTATGCTGGGCGGTATCCTTCTGGGTATCATAGAAATCTTTGCCAAGGCTTATATTTCCACCCAGCTTTCCGATGCTGTGGTTTTTGCCATGCTGATACTTGTCCTCATCGTCAAGCCTGACGGCCTGCTGGGCAAACATATCAATGAGAAAGTGTGAGGTAGATGGTATGAAATCTATAAAAAAACGGATGGCCGGCAGGCGCGACAGCATGATTTCCTTCGGCATTGTTATCCTCGCCTACATCGTAATACAGATCATGATATCCACCGGAAATATCTCTTCCTCCCTGAAGGGACAGCTTGTTCCCATCTGTGCCTATATTGTAATGGCGGTTTCCTTAAACCTGACCGTAGGCTTTCTGGGCGAGCTGTCGCTGGGGCATGCAGGCTTTATGTCCGTCGGCGCCTTCACCGGCATCGTTGTGACCACCAGCCTTGCCCAGGCGATTCCCTCCGCCCCTCTCCGTCTGGCCATCGCCATGATCATCGGCGGTATTTTTGCCGCTGTGGCCGGGGTTATTGTTGGTGTGCCGGTTTTACGTCTGAAGGGAGACTACCTGGCTATCGTCACGCTTGCCTTCGGTGAAATCATAAAAAACATAATCAATGTGCTTTATATCGGAATGGACGGCAATGGCCTCCATTTCAGCCTTCTGGAACAGCGCTTCGCCCTGGAGGACGGGGGCAAAATGATTATCAACGGGCCCATGGGAGTCAGCGGGGTTACCAAAATTTCCTCCTTTACTTCCGGTATTATCCTTATACTCATTACCCTGTTCCTCATCCTTAACCTGGTTCACAGCCGGACCGGACGCGCCGTCATGTCTGTGCGCGATAACCGTATCGCCGCAGAAAGCATCGGCATTTCCGCCACCCGCTACCGGCTTCTGGCCTTCGTTATTTCCGCAGCCTTTGCCGGTATGGCAGGCACCCTGTATGCCATGAATTTTTCCACGGTAACCGCGAATAAGTTCGACTTCAACACCTCCATCCTGGTGCTTGTTTTCGTCGTTCTCGGCGGTCTGGGCAATATCTGGGGTTCCATCATAGCCGCCGCCCTGCTTACGGTTCTGCCTGAGCTTCTGCGCGGCCTTAACGATTACCGCATGCTCATTTATGCAATCCTGCTGATCGTCATGATGATCTTCAACAATTCCGGCCTGAAAACGCGCCTTCTGGAAAAAAGAGCCGCACGCCGCGCCGGTGACCCGCAGAAAAAGACCGAATTATCCGATAAGGAGGAGGTATAACTATGGCAATGCTTGATGTGACAAAACTTAGCATCTCCTTCGGCGGCCTGCGGGCTGTAGATGAATTGACCATGCAGATTGAAGAAGGCGGCCTGGTAGGCCTTATCGGCCCCAACGGAGCCGGTAAAACCACCGTGTTCAACATGCTTACCGGCGTATATCTTCCCACCGAAGGCGGAATCCGCCTGGACGGGAAAAACCTGATAGGCAAAAAGCCCGCGGATATCTGCAAAATGGGCGTCGCCCGTACCTTTCAGAATATCCGCCTTTTCCCAAAACTGTCCGTACTGGATAATGTAAAAGCAGGACTCCATAACCAGGTTACCTACTCCCTGGCAGAAAGCATGCTGCACCTTGGCGGCTATTCCAAGAAAGAAAAGGATATGGATCAAAGGGCTCTGGAAATCCTCAGTGTATTCGGGCTTGACAGCTCCGCCAACGATTTGGCGTCCAACCTGCCCTACGGCAAACAGCGTAAACTGGAAATCTCCCGTGCGCTTGCCACCAGCCCCAAGCTTCTCCTGCTGGATGAGCCTGCCGCCGGTATGAATCCCAACGAAACCGGAGAACTGATGGAAACCATCAGCCTTGTCCGTAAAAAATACGGTGTGACCATTCTTCTGATCGAACATGATATGAAGCTGGTACAGGGTATCTGCGAATACCTGTATGTATTGAACTTCGGCAAACTGCTGGCAGAAGGAACGCCTGCCCAGGTGCTGAACGACCCGGCGGTCATCAAGGCCTATCTGGGCGATTAAAGGAGGTCTTAATTTATGTCAATGCTTACCGTAGAAAATCTGAATGTATATTATGGCATGATCCACGCATTGAAGGGCCTGTCCTTCCATGTGGAAGAAGGAGAAATCGTCGCCCTCATCGGGGCCAACGGCGCCGGTAAAACAACGACTCTGCAGACCATCAGCGGTATTCTCCAGGCCAAATCCGGCTCCGTCAATTTCCAGGGCAAAGAGATAACCTCCGTCCCCGGAAACCAGATTGTAAAGCTGGGTATGTCCCATGTTCCGGAAGGCCGGCGTATGTTCTCCAATCTTACCGTTTATGAAAACCTAATGATGGGAGCATATACCCGCAAGGATAAGAAGCAGATCGCAGAAACTCTGGAAAAGGTATATGAACGTTTCCCCCGGCTGCAGGAACGTACCCGCCAGCTGGCAGGGACTCTGTCCGGCGGGGAACAGCAGATGCTGGCCATGGGCCGCGCCCTTATGGCACAGCCCCGCATTATCCTCATGGATGAACCTTCCATGGGCCTGTCTCCCCTGTTCGTCAACGAAATTTTTAATATCATCACGGAAGTTAACAAGCAGGGCGTTACCATCCTGCTGGTGGAACAGAATGCGAAAAAGGCTCTTTCCATCGCCAACCGTGCTTATGTCCTTGAAACCGGACGAATCGTCAATGAAGGAGACGCCCATGCCCTTCTCGATGACGAATCCATCAAAAAAGCCTACCTGGGTGAATAGTAAATCAGATCAAAGGGGGATTTTATATGGAGAAAATAATTATTACCATTGCCCGCCAATATGGCAGCGGCGGCCGTACTGTGGGAAAAATGCTGGCAGAACGCCTGCAGATCCCATACTATGACCGGGAAATCATCTCAATGGCCTCCGAAGACAGCGGCATCAATGCCGCCCTGTTCCAGGATGAAAAAAAAGTACACAGCCTGCGTGCCCTGCTGACGGGCGGATATCACAGCAATAAGCTGCTCTCCCCGGAAAGCGCCGGCTTCACAAAAGACGATAACCTGTTCACCTACCAGGCCAAGATTATCCGCCAGCTGGCAGAGGAAGGCTCCTGCGTCCTGATCGGCCGCTGCGCCGACCATGTGCTGAAGGAAATGCCCGGCGTGGTTCGTGTGTTTGTCCATGCCCCGGCAGACTTCTGCCTCCGGGAGGCCATGAAGGTCAACAGCCAGCCTGAAAACGAGGTGGTGAAGCTCATTGCCAAAACGGACGACTACAGGGCCCGTTATTATAAGTATTATACCGGAAAAGAATGGAAGGATGCCCTGAATTATGATCTGTCCCTGGACAGCTCCAGGCTGGGCTTCGACGGTACTGTGGAGGCAATATTGGCCTACATTGAGGTACGTAAGAAATTCGATCCGCAGATGCAGGGATAACGGCATTTTTAAATTCAGAGTATAAATTTTACAGCAGCCCCGGTCATGATTTCTCTTCATGTCCGGGGCTGCTGGTTAGTTTTTTAGAGAAAGGAATAGTATCACTATACTTTATCCGGAGCTATCCTACGCTCAAATTCCTCTATTGTCTCGGCTTTTGCGGCTAATTTCAGCCATTTGCTGAGGGTTTCAGAGTCATGCTGAGCTAATATCTTTTGCTTTAACTGTTCTGAGACCTTTCCTGTTTCTTCCAATAGTTCCAAAATAGAAGCCGCTTTTCCTTGTTCAATGCCTTTTTCGATTCCAATCTCAAGAATATTCATCTTCACAGCCTCCCATTCTTCCGATTGCTTCACTTCATTCACTATCCGGTCCAGGCTTTGTATCCTTTTATCCTTTACGATTATTTCCGGATTATCCAAAGTCGTATTTTTCATGTACTGCAGGAGACTGATTAATTCAGGCCTTCCATTCCTGCTCGTCATATTCAGAAAAATCTTTTTTGTTCCATCGTCCAAATGCAGGCCCTGTACTTCCTCACATTGCTCGGTAAATGTATACATAGCCAAATCACATCGGAATATGTCATCACGGGTAATAAAAATAATAATTGTGGACGGCAGATGTTTATATTTCGTCTTCTTTCCCGATTTTAACACTGGTGTATCCAGAAGTCCCTGATAAAAACGAGATCTCTTTCTTAAATTATCCTGTTTTGCATCATTCTGCATTTCCGTATTAATGTGACGGTTCTGTTCATCACGCGCCCATGCATCCAGACGTATGGCACGTTTCCCTGATTTATTCAGGACTACCTGCTCCACCTTTACCTCCTTCAGCCTCAGATCCGGCTCATCAAGAATGATGCTCAGAGTGTTTTCGTAAGCTGTCTTGTTCTTCATAACAGACAGAAATAGGGCAAAATCACTCAGGTTAAACGTATAATCCTCCGGCAGAGCCTCCAGGATTGTTTTGTTACTGCTATTTTCGTTCATAGGCGTTCCTCTCTTTCATTTACGCAGAAAGAAGACACGCCGTTTCTCCTCCCTGCTTATTTTGTTGTCAGCAAGGAGTTCATGCATAAAACATGCATTAGATACCGTCCGGCAGTTGATTCACTGCTGCGGCACGGTTCAGAATCTTTCAGAAAATCAGATGGGGTGAATTCATTGCCTGTATAAATTTTAGCATACCAAAATAAGCTGTGCAACGATATTTAAAACATAATTTTCTCCAATATATAATTGTCGTTACTGTGCATTTACTGCACAGTACTGAGTGAACAGTAACTAATTGTCATACAGCACAGAAACCGCATATGAAGCAGAAAGCTTTATTGCCCTTCTTCCGATACACCTGTATACTGTATGTAGCAGAAAAGTACAGCCCTTCAGGAGGACAGCCTATGATTTATTTCATGGAGAATAATATTGTCATACGCAGGATGCAGGAAACGGATCCGCAGATTTTCAGCGATGAAGAGTGTGCGCAGGACTGGCATGCTTCGCCTGAAAAATATGATATTTCTTGTAAAAAAAGATGATGGAACTAAAATAGGCATCTGTGGATTTCACTGTTGGAACAAGGAAAAATCCAGTGCAGAAGTTGGATATGACTTAAAAGAAGCATTTTGGGGAAATGGCTATATGCAGGAAGCATTGAAAGAAATAATAGCATTTGCTGCTAAAAGTATGAATATCAAGAGAATAGATGCAGTTATTTATGTAGAAAATCCTAAATCAATTTCAGTTGTAGAACGATTGGGATTATCCTTTGATGGTAAAATAAAGAATGAAATTTTTAGAGATTCGGAGTATTTACATCGTATCTATTCGATTTACTGCACAAAATAAGCATAATTCTTGTGTTTGACTGCGCAATGCTGCTCTTCCCGGAAAGCGCCGGCTTTACAAAAGACGATAACCTGTTCACCTATCAGGCCAAGATTATCCGCCAGCTGGCGGAGGATGGCTCCTGCGTCCTGATCGGACGCTGCGCCGACCATGTGCTGAAGGAAATGCCCGGCATGGTCCGTGTATTTGTCCATGCCCCGGCAGACTTCTGCCTCCGGGAGGCCATGAAGGTCAACAGCCAGCCTGAAAACGAGGTGGTGAAGCTCATTGCCAAAACGGACGACTACAGGGCCCGTTATTATAAGTATTATACCGGAAAAGAATGGAAGGATGCCCTGAATTATGATCTGTCCCTGGACAGCTCCAGGCTGGGCTTCGACGGTACTGTGGAGGCAATATTGGCCTACATTGAGGTACGTAAGAAATTCGATCCGCAGATGCAGGGATAACGGCATTTTTAAATTCAGAGTATAAATTTTACAGCAGCCCCGGTCATGATTTCTCTTCATGTCCGGGGCTGCTGGTTAGTTTTTTAGAGAAAGGAATAGTATCACTATACTTTATCCGGAGCTATCCTACGCTCAAATTCCTCTATTGTCTCGGCTTTTGCGGCTAATTTCAGCCATTTGCTGAGGGTTTCAGAGTCATGCTGAGCTAATATCTTTTGCTTTAACTGTTCTGAGACCTTTCCTGTTTCTTCCAATAGTTCCAAAATAGAAGCCGCTTTTCCTTGTTCAATGCCTTTTTCGATTCCAATCTCAAGAATATTCATCTTCACAGCCTCCCATTCTTCCGATTGCTTCACTTCATTCACTATCCGGTCCAGGCTTTGTATCCTTTTATCCTTTACGATTATTTCCGGATTATCCAAAGTCGTATTTTTCATGTACTGCAGGAGACTGATTAATTCAGGCCTTCCATTCCTGCTCGTCATATTCAGAAAAATCTTTTTTGTTCCATCGTCCAAATGCAGGCCCTGTACTTCCTCACATTGCTCGGTAAATGTATACATAGCCAAATCACATCGGAATATGTCATCACGGGTAATAAAAATAATAATTGTGGACGGCAGATGTTTATATTTCGTCTTCTTTCCCGATTTTAACACTGGTGTATCCAGAAGTCCCTGATAAAAACGAGATCTCTTTCTTAAATTATCCTGTTTTGCATCATTCTGCATTTCCGTATTAATGTGACGGTTCTGTTCATCACGCGCCCATGCATCCAGACGTATGGCACGTTTCCCTGATTTATTCAGGACTACCTGCTCCACCTTTACCTCCTTCAGCCTCAGATCCGGCTCATCAAGAATGATGCTCAGAGTGTTTTCGTAAGCTGTCTTGTTCTTCATAACAGACAGAAATAGGGCAAAATCACTCAGGTTAAACGTATAATCCTCCGGCAGAGCCTCCAGGATTGTTTTGTTACTGCTATTTTCGTTCATAGGCGTTCCTCTCTTTCATTTACGCAGAAAGAAGACACGCCGTTTCTCCTCCCTGCTTATTTTGTTGTCAGCAAGGAGTTCATGCATAAAACATGCATTAGATACCGTCCGGCAGTTGATTCACTGCTGCGGCACGGTTCAGAATCTTTCAGAAAATCAGATGGGGTGAATTCATTGCCTGTATAAATTTTAGCATACCAAAATAAGCTGTGCAACGATATTTAAAACATAATTTTCTCCAATATATAATTGTCGTTACTGTGCATTTACTGCACAGTACTGAGTGAACAGTAACTAATTGTCATACAGCACAGAAACCGCATATGAAGCAGAAAGCTTTATTGCCCTTCTTCCGATACACCTGTATACTGTATGTAGCAGAAAAGTACGGCCCTTCAGGAGGACAGCCTATGATTTATTTCATGGAGAATAATATTATCATACGCAGGATGCAGGAAACAGATCCGCAGATTTTCAGCAATGAAGAATGTGCGCAGGGCTGGCATGCTTCGCCCGAAAAATATGATATGCGCATTTCAGATGAAAAAAAGGGAATCTCTGTCGCACTTACAGCAGAATATCAGAATCATCCTGCCGGCTATATAAATGTATACTGGAATTGTGCTGCCGGACCTTTTGCAGATAAAAACATTCCTGAAATAGTGGATTTCGGCGTTCTGGAAAAATACCGTAATAAAGGAATCGGAGGTCTGCTTATGGCTACGGCAGAAAAAATAGTACTTACCCGTTCCAAAATTGTATGTATTGGAGTCGGCCTTCATGCAGGGTATGGCAGTGCCCAGCGCATGTATGTAAAAAGAGGATACATACCGGATGGCTCAGGGGTATGGTATCGGGATCAGATTTGTACACCATATGGTGATTGCTGTAACGATGATGACCTGGTTTTATATTTGAGCAAGGAACTGGATTGATTTTAGAAAACTGTATTTATTTTGTAATGTTTAATACATTATACTGTGAAAATCCCTTCAAAATACTGACTATTTTTCACATTAAGAAAACTAAAACAAAAAAGTCAAAATCATAGGAGATAAAATGATAGGAATATATGATTGCTTTGGCTATGGTACAGGTTATGAAGTGTCATTTGAAGAAAGATATAAATTGATAAAAAATGCCGGTTTTGATTGTGTAATGCTCTGGTGGAGTGATAAATTTGGCAGAGGTATTGGTTATCAGAAAGATGTTCGATTTGCAAGAAAGGCAGGATTACATATAGAAAATATCCATACACCAGTTCATGAACAAAACTGTTTATCTTTAGATAATTTAGATGGAGATAATGTATTTCAATCCTATTTACAATGTGTAAAAGATTGCTTCGAATATAATATACCAACAATGGTTATTCATTTGCCAAATGATGAGAGTCCAATAAACAATTTAGGTATCAAAAGACTGGAAAAGATTATTAGCGAGGCCGAAAAGCTGGATGTCAAAATTGCCTTTGAAAATCTGAGTAATATTGAAAATCTGGCTTTAGTATTAGGTGTATTCCACTCAAAGAATGCAGGGTTTTGTTATGATAGCTGCCATCATATGAATTACGCACCTAAAGATGATTTACTGAAACGATATGGAAAGCGATTAATGGCATTGCATTTGCAAGATAATGGCGGAAAGCGTAATCAACATCAATTGCCGTTTGATGGGAATATAGATTGGGTTAATGTTATGAAAGCAATAGCACTTACTGGTTATCAAGGTGCCACAACATTGGAACCTATGAATTGGGATTATGAGAACCTGTCAATACAGCAGTTTTTAAACTTAGCTTATCAAAAAGCGAAAAAAATTGATGAGATGAGAATGGCATAAACTTTAATTTTTTTATAGTTTAGGAGATTTCCAATAAGTAAGAATCACAATTATCGCCGCAGTGATAAGTATGCTTCTCATTGTCTAGCCTGCGGCGCAAAATGATACCCAGCTTTACAAAATATTTTTGCTGTATAACCAATAAAAAATATACTTTATAAGAGGATAAAAATGTTACTTAATCAAATCTATCATTCAGAGATACCTTTATTTCTCAGGGAATTCTCAGCCTCAGATGCATTGCTGCGCCTGAAGTCAATAGGTATGGACTGCGGTTGTGAGTATACTAATTTTCCGGCATATAAACATAGTATAAAATATAACCGTTATGAACACAGTCTGGGCACGGCTCTCATTATATGGCATTTTTCTATGGATATGAAACAGTCTGTTGCAGGACTGTTACATGATATCAGTACACCTGTTTTCTCTCATTCGATTGATTTTTTAAACAACGACTATCTTCTTCAGGAATCCACAGAAGAAGATACAGAAAAAATAATTTATCAATCCGGTCAGCTTATGCAGTTACTAAAAAAATACGCAATTTCCTTGGAGGAGGTCTGTAATTACCATATATATCCCATAGCGGATAATAATTCTCCAAAGCTGTCGGCTGACAGGCTGGAATATTCGTTTCGAAAATTTCGGAGTTTCGGTTTAAAATCATTAAATGATATTATTTCTTATTATTCGGATCTTATCATTGGGATGAATGAAGATCAGGAAAATGAAATTATGTTTACATCTTCAGAACTTGCATTGGACTTTTCTTTATGTTCTCTGAAAAATTCAATAAATGACGTATCTGATGATGATCGCTTCGCTATGAAATTCCTTGCAGATATCCTCCATTATGCAATAAATAGAGAAATTCTTACCCGGGAAGATTTATATACCACTGAATCCCAGGTTATATCTAAATTAATGTCTGTTCAGGAAACAAAAAAAGCCTGGGAAATATTTAGAAATCTTTCCCGGACAAAACGTACTTTAGATAATCCCTGCCATAACAATTCTCTTCCTCAAAACATTGTTCCATCCCCTTTTTCTCAGTCAGATTTATCGCCTTCACCTGGTTGGATAACTCTGTCCGCTAAAAAACGATACATTAATCCCTACGTCCAATCCCACGGACGTATAATGGAAATATCAGATAAACTAAATCAGGAGATACAAAAATTTCTTGACCTGAAAATGGATTATTGGATAACAGCCACAACAGATATTCCATAGTTTACTATAGAATAATCTACTCATAACAATGTCACAAAATCAGCAATTTAGCTCGCCAGATTTCTTCTTGGTTTTGCTTTACTTTTTTTCAAATTATTGATATAGTCATGCTTTGCAACCCTCGGTTGACTAAATATACGGTACTGCTTCTGGAATGCAACCACAGCTTTTGTTATCCTGAAACCACAAAAAAGGAGGTACTAATCATGGATATTTCAGAAAAAATCTTAAAATTGCGAAAAGCAAACAATTTAACGCAGGAGCAGCTGGCGGAACAGCTTCAGGTTTCCAGACAGGCGGTGTCCAAATGGGAATCAGGCCAGGCTATCCCCGAATCAGATAAGCTGCCGGCTCTGAGCGACTTATTTCATGTAACCATTGACTACCTGCTGAGGCCATCTGAAATTGATGAGCTTTCCATTAAAACGGAAATCCTGGAAAAACAGCAGAAGGAAATCATACAAAAGGAACGGAAGAAAGATACTTTTTACCATTGCTTATTCAGCTGTCTGGCAATTTATCTTGTAACCTTTGCTGTTTATTTAATCGGTCATTTTTATTTTGAAATCTGGAATCCTTCCGTTATTTTTGCTGAATTTCTGATTGCAACAGCTATTGCAATCTTTGTATGTCTCCGATTCCGCAGTAATAATGCGAAAGAATACGAGTAAATTTTTCTTAATCGGGAAAAGTTCCCCGCGGATTTGAAATACGATTGACTAAAGGCCATTGATACACAAAATCAGTCAAACTCAAAAATCGTTTCCTCCTGTGAGCACAATGGTGTATAATAGATATTGGTACGAATCTTTCTGCAAAGGACAGATTTACGTTGAGATACCAATTACCAGGAGGAAACATATGCTGAAACAATTATCAATTTATGCCGAGAACAGAAAATCTACTTTAAAAAATATTACCGGAATCCTGGAAGCTGAGCAGATTAATATCCTCGGCTCCGTTACAAACGACAGTGCGGAATACGGCATTGTCCGCATGGTAGTGTCCGAACCGGATAAAGCCGCACAGGCTTTGGAAAAGGAAGGCTATCTCTGTAAGCTTACCGACGTGACCGGAGTGGAAGTAGCCGACGAAATCGGGAATCTGCATCATCTCCTGCAGGCGCTTTCGGAAAGCAATATTAATGTGGATTATGTTTATTTATCCTTTAACCGGAACTCCGGAAAACCAATCCTCATTTTCCACACAGATGATATCACTGAAGTAGAGGCTTGTCTGACCACAAAAGGATTTACTGTGGTACAAGAAGGGCGTTTCTGACATACTTTTATCGTTAAATAATTAAGCCATACTTATGAGGTATATGCCATACCATTCCTTTCACGATAAAAATCGCCTTGCTGCTGCAGCAAGACGATTTTTTTAATTTTCTCTATCACAGGGCGGCTCATAAAATGACTCAATATCCACATATCTATTATCCAATTGACTTTCATAAGACATCCAATCCGTGAAAAGATCACATTCACCGTATTCATGGATCCTATACTGTAAATTCAGAAGCATTCTCTCATGAACATCAAAATTGATGGGGGCCATTTCCACTATATCTCCATATTCTCTATGCATTCCATATTCCTGTCTGGCCTTGCTTCTCAGGAAAAATAAATTCTTTGCATAATATTCTTTTAAATCCGCCAAATCAGATACCGTCTCTCCATTATAATTGAGCTTATCGGAGAAAAAATACTCTTCATTGTTTATAATCCGTTTTCTTATTTCGTACAGGTTCAGTACTTCTCCCGAAGAATCGCAGCAATAGCTTCCATAGGTAGGATCAAGCATTATCCATTTATTCCATTCCGCAATAAAAGCCTCCGCCACCACATGGTTATCCCCATCATCTGCTGCCTTAGGCATCATATATACCACTCTTGCATAAATCCCCGATGCCAGTAGACATTCGGACAGAATTATGGACATTGACAGACAGTTAATCCCGGTATTATGCTTTTTATAAGCCAGAGTGAGTAAATGCAGGGCATCCTGAGGATCCGAATTATCATAATTTCCTTTATGTCTTATGTTCTTATTCACCCATTCCAACAGATTTACCGCCTGTAAAAATGTGCTGCCCTTTCCGGCAGTTTCACGAATGCCATATTCTTTTTCCAGGCTTTCATATTCTTTGCAACTGAATGCATACTTAATCTCAGCCGGATAGTCTGAGCGAAAGCTTTGATTTTCTCCTAACAGCGCCGGATAATCCATCCCCATAACTATTGCCCGCCTTTCTGCTTATTTCCTGTCAGCCCAATTGTAACACAGCAGGGAAGGCCGCACAATGGAAGGACAAACCGAAATATGTATAAGATTAAACCTAATTAAAATCATGTATTTATCCCGGCCAGCTTTTTTGCCAATCTCTTTTTTTCATCCAAACCACTTTGACGGGATATCATGATCCGCTGAGCCTGTGGACTTCCTGCACCGTGCATGGATTCCGTACGATATCCTACAGCAGCTGCACCTAAGGTCATGTTTTCAATGAGGCGCAGAATTTTCATTCTTTCCATCACATCCGTACCCTTTGGGCCCTTGAAATATTTCTTGCATATTTCTCCTGTTTCCGGAGAATCAAAATCTGCCTGAGAAGGCATAGTAACCATGAGTCCGCCTGCAATATCTTCGGCAAGCCGGGAAATTTCATAAGGAAAACGGGTCACATTCTGCTTACATACATTCGCCAGAAGATTATCGATCTGATAATTTCCTGCGGCAGTTTCTGTACCCAGGGCAGAACACGCTATCCCACAGCTGTAAAGGGTTTCATTCAGTTGTATCATCTCAATCAGTTTTTCTTTTATATGCATGGCCTTCTGTACCCCATTATAATCCGCAGCACATGCAGCCGCTCCTATGAGCACATCACCCACACCAACCTTACAGCCGCCATAGCTCTGCCTGTGATAGCCCGCAAACCTTTCTACAAGAATCCCTGCAAATTCATATTCTTCACAAAGAAACACTCTGTTCCAGGGTATGAAAACATGATCGAATACCACTAAAGCCTCCTGTCCCCCGAAGGTACAGTTTCCACAGTCCATACAGCCGGTTCCTTCCAGTTTCCTGGTATCACAGGATTGCCTTCCGTAAATCATGCTAATTCCTGGGGCATCCGAAGGAACCGCAAAGGAAACAGCATAGGCTTTATCATCTTCTTTCATAGCTGCCGTCGGCATAATCAGATGTTCATGTGAATTTACCGCTCCTGTCTGATGTGCTTTTGCACCATTGACTATAATTCCATCCTTATTTTTTTCAACAATCCTCAGATATATGTCTGGATCTTCCTGGCAGGACGGAGGCAGGGAACGGTCCCCTTTAGGATCCGTCATTGCACCGTCTACTGTAAGATCCTGTTCCTGTACATATATCATATAATCCACAAAATTCTTATGATATGTAGTACCATACTTTTCATCAATTTCAAAGGTTGTCGAATAAACCGCATTAAATGCATCCATGCCAACACACCGCTGAAAACAGGATCCTGTTTTCTGTCCCAGCAGTCTCTGCATCTTCACCTTTTTCATCAAATCTTCCTGACTTTGGTGAAGATGGCAAAATCTGTTTATTTTCTTCCCTGTCAAGCCGGATACCGCGGTACACAAATTCTGATATTCCGGGTCGCAGGCAAGCTCATAAGTCATAGCTACCGAATTTATGGAGGGACGGATCATGGGATGATCCACAAAATTATCCACCCGCTTCCCAAACAGATAAACTTTTGTATTTAGCTTTCTTAGACTTTCTATATATTGTTTCCCATTCATAAGGGACATACTGGTACCTCCTCATCTATATAACAATCAGGCAAAATTACATACTCGCGCCATAGACATATCATTAAAGCCTAAAAGCTCAGCTTTGGTTTCCCTGCCCTCACAGACCTCTATTAAAAGCTTCATAAGCTCTTCTCCGGCATCCTGGATGGGCAATCCCTTTTCCAGCACATCACTGCAGTCAAAATCAATATGATCCTGCATGGCCTTCGCAGTACTGGAATTTGCTGTAATTTTTATCACAGGAAGTATACCGAAACCGGTAGGGGTTCCGTGTCCTGTTGTAAATACCACGGCCTGTGCACCTGCAGCTGCCATTCCGGCAATGGATGCAATATCCTGGCCGGGTGTATCCATAACCGCAAGCCCTTTTTGGGTAATGGGTTTGGCATAGCCAACCACCTGGCTTATGGGAGCCGTTCCCGCTTTATGGATACAGCCCAGAGATTTTTCTTCCAGCGTGGTGATTCCTCCCGCTTTATTTCCCGGGGTGGGATTCCCATGCCTGGGATTTTCTCCTACCAGCCTGAAGGACTCCTCAAAACCGGATATCATGGCAAGAAGGCTGTCCCCCAGTTCTTTTGTTCTGCAGCGTTTTGCCAAAAGATGTTCCGCCCCGATCATTTCGGGAGTCTCTGATAAAATAACCGTTCCTCCCAGAGCCGTCAGGCTGTCGCCGCATATTCCCACCACCGGATTTGCTGCCAGTCCGGAAGTAGGATCGGACCCACCGCATTCCGTACCAAGAATAAGTTCTGCCGCATCCGCCTGCACTCGCTTTTGCTTCTCTGCTTCCTTCACCATTTTTTCTGCCGCTGCCGCCGCTTTCTCCACTGTTTTCAGACTGCCGCCTTCTTCCCGGATAATAAAGTATTCCAGCGGTTTGCTTGTCTTATTGCGGATTTCTTTTTCCAAATCCGCTGCCTGGATTACTTCACAGCCGTTCCCTATCAGTATCGTCCCATATACATTAGGATTGGCAGCTATACCTGATAAAGTATCCATAGTTATTTCATAATCCTTTTTGCTCAGGGAACACCCTCCCTGGTTAGGAAGATATATGCTTCCTTTCACATTCTCAGCGGTAAACCGTGCCGTTTCCGCCGCACACAGAGAACAGGGAAGGATCAGGACATGATTTCTGATCCCCAGTCTGCCGTCTGGTCTTCTGTAGCCTGTAATTTTCATAATCGTTCCCCCTCTTTCTCATTTATTCTTTCTTTTTTTCCCGGCATGTCCGTCATGAGGGAAACACTTTCCAGATTTGCCGTATGTACCCATTGTCCCGGATGGATATCCGAAAGGGCGGCTCCTATAACTTCTCCATATTTGTGTACATAGCCGCCCTTCTTTATTTCTTTACAGGCTGCCTTATGGTAGATAGGTATTTCTTCCGAAACCACTATCCCTTTTTCTTCCCCATCTTGCAGCCAAATCAGCCTTTCGCCGACAGCAGCCGGGCCGGTCAGCGTGATCACATCATCCTGCTTATGTAACAGTATCCCTTTTACCATCACGTCATCCCCTCTTTTCATGATAAATCACTCAGTTTTTTCATCCGTTCATATCGTTTTGCTGCTTCCTCTTCCGCTTCCGTAAACAGGGTTTCTGCCAGAACCGGATCTTTTTTCATCAGAGAGGCAAAACGAACTTCACTCATCAGAAATTCCCGGAATCCTGAGGAAGGCTTTCCTGAATCAAGCAGGAAGGGATTTGCTCCTTCCTTTATCCGTTCCGGATTATATCGGTACAAATTCCAGTATCCGGCCTGCACTGCTTTTTTCTGCTGATGCCAGCTCTTTCCCATACCTTCCTTCAACCCATGGTTTACACAGGGAGCATAGCCGATGATCAAGGACGGTCCCGGATAACTTTCCGCTTCCCGGATAGCTTTCAGTGCCTGGACAGGATCAGCTCCCAAAGCAATCTGAGCAACATAAACATTCTCATAATTCATGATCATCATACCTAATTCTTTTTTTCGGTTATTTTTTCCTGCAGCCGCAAATTTAGCAATAGCGGCACGAGGAGTGGATTTAGATGCCTGTCCTCCTGTATTGGAATATACCTCGGTATCAAATACCATGATATTTATATCCGCTCCTGTTGATACAACATGATCCAATCCACCATAACCGATATCATAAGCCCAGCCGTCTCCTCCGAAAATCCAGTTGGAACGTTTGACCAGGTAATCCTTCCTGGCAAGTATTTCTCTGATTTCTGCAGAGAAGATACCTTTTTTACAGATTTCCAGTTCTTTAATCAGGCATTCTGTTTTTTCCCTGCTTTTCTCTCCCTGATAAAAGCCCTGTTCCCAATCCAACCATGCCTTTTCCAATTCTTCGCTGCATTCTCCCTCTGCTTTCAGTTTTTCATGCAATAGCATCAGTTTTTCACGCAGTTCTTTTCTGACTGTGCTGTATCCCAGATACATTCCCAGTCCATATTCCGCATTATCCTCAAAGAGAGAAAAACCCCATGCTGGTCCTCTGCCCTTTTTATCCTTGGTATAGGGCACACTGGGAGCGCTTCCTCCCCATACTGTGGCGCATCCGGCGGAGTTTGATATCATCATCCTATCTCCGAACAGTTGAGTAATCAGTCTGGCATAAGGAGTTTCTCCACACCCTGCACAGGCTCCTGAAAATTCAAAATACGGTCGCAGAAACTGGCTTGTTTTAACGCTTTCCTTTCCTTCCGGCAGCTTCTCTGTCTCAATACTTTCACAATAATTCCACAAAAGAGTATCGCCACTTTCCTGCAGAGGAACCTTACGAAGTGCTTTTCCTTTGGCCGGACATACATCTATACAGTTTCCGCAGCCCGTACAGTCCAGAGGTGATATTCCCATATAATAATATCTGCCTGGATACCCCTTATCCGGCCTCAGACGCAGTCTGATACTTTCCGGCGCTTCCTCTGCCTGCTTTCCTGTCAGCAAAAGTGGCCTGAGGACAGAATGAGGGCAGGAAACCGAACAAAGGTTACAGTGCAGGCACTTATCCGGATCCCACTCAGGCACATACAGAGCTATACCCCGTTTTTCGTAACATGTCGTTCCGGTGGGAAAGGTTCCGTCTTCCATGCCGGCGAAGGTACTTACCGGAAGATTATCACCACGCTGCCTGTTCATTGGTTCCAAGATCCGGGCAACAAAGGCAGGCGTATTTTCTCTGGTTTTATTATCCGTAATTTTTTTTACTTTCTTATACTCACGGCTTAATCCGGATGTATCTACCTTATGAATCGAATTTTCTGCCTGTTCTATAGCTGCAAAATTCATGTTGATTACTTTCTCTCCCTGGCTTCCGTAGTTCTTTATCACTTCCTCTTTCAGATACCCGTAAGCCTCTTGTACAGGAAGGATTCCTGACAGCTTGAAAAAGGCAGCCTGCATTATCATATTAATACGCTTGCCAAGACCCAGCTTTTCAGCAAGAGCAAAACCGTTAATCGTATAAAACCTGACCCTTTTTTCCAGAATCGTCTCAATCAGTTCCTCCGGCAGCTTTTCGGCCAGTTCCTCATCGGTCCATATACAGTTCAGTAGAAAAATACCATCCTCCCGTATCCCCTCAAGCAAATGAAAGCTATCCACATAAGCCTGATTATGACATGCAATATAATCCGCATGGTTAATTAAATAAGAGGACCGGATTGGTGTCTTTGAGAACCGGAGATGGGAAACGGTAAGGCCTCCTGATTTTTTGGAATCGTAAGCAAAATAGGCCTGTACATATTGATCTGTATGGCTCCCTATTATTTTTACCGCTGATTTATTGGCGCTTACCGTACCATCGGAACCAAAGCCCCAAAACTTGCAGTTCACACAGTCAGCCGGCGCGGTGTCCGGTATCTTTTCTGCCGCAGGAAGAGATAAGCCGGTCACGTCATCAGTAATTCCCACCGTAAATCCGTTTTTAGGCTCTTTTCTGCGTACATTATCCAGCACTGCCATCACGTCCTCAGGACGAAAATCCTTCGAGGCCAGGCCATACCTGCCGCCTATAATAACAGGAGCGCCTTTTCTGCCGAACCAGGCATTGCGGACATCCAGATATAATGGTTCTCCTGCCGCTCCCGGTTCCTTTGTACGATCCAATACGACAATCCTTTTTGCACTGGCCGGAACTGCCTGAAGAAAATGATCCGTGGAAAAAGGACGGAATAAGTGAACCTGTACCAGTCCCAACTTTTCTCCCCGGGTATTCAGGTAATCAATCGATTCCTTTATCACCTCACAGGAGGATCCCATGGCAATGAATACCGTATCTGCATCCGGCGCGCCGTAATAGTTAAAGAGTCTGTAATTTCTGCCTGTAATCTCATTGATTTTGTCCATATACAGCTGTACCGTATCCGGCAGACCTTCATAGAACGGGTTTACGGATTCTCGAATTTGAAAAAAAATATCAGGATTCTGGGTAGTTCCGCGAAGTACCGGATGCTCCGGATTCAATGCACGGGTTCTGAACTGTTCCACAGCATCCCAGTCAAAAAGCTCTCTGATATCCTCTTCCTCCAGCACATCAATTTTCTGTATTTCATGTGAAGTCCGGAATCCATCAAAAAAATGAATAAACGGCATTCGGGAATCAACAGCTGCTAAATGTGAAATACAACCTAAATCCATACATTCCTGAACGCTTCCGGAAGAAAGTAATACCACTCCTGTCTGGCGCACTGACATTACATCCTGATGATCTCCGAAAATACTCAGTGCATTGGAAGCAAGTGAACGGGCGCTCACATGCAGTACTCCAGGCAGCAATTCCCCGGCTATCTTATATAAATTGGGGATCATCAAAAGCAGACCCTGGGAAGATGTATAGGTAGAAGTCAGTGCGCCGCCCTGCAGGCTTCCGTGCAGAGTTCCCGCCGCCCCTGCTTCAGACTGCATTTCCACCAGTTTCACAGGCTGTCCAAACAGATTTTTCCGGCCTGTCGCAGCCCATTTATCCACGGCTTCTGCCATAGGTGAAGATGGTGTAATCGGATAAATAGCTGCTACCTCTGTAAAATAATAGGACGCCAAGGCTGCCGCTGTATTACCATCCATTGTTTCTTTTCTCAATTTCTTTTCTCCTTTCCGGAATGCAGTATTTATCATACCGCTCTATATATAGGACCGGCCTGAATCAGGCCGGTCCTACCTTTTTGTTTAAATGATTCGTAAAATTCAAGTTATGTCTCAATGAAATACAATTCTTCCGGATACCTCCGGGAAAACCTGTATTGCCTCTTCCAACTGTTCCAGTTTCATCTCGTTCCCTATATAGGTCTTCAAATCTATTTTCCCTGCGCCGAGTATATTCATTACTTCTGTCCATGTTTCGTACATTCTTCTGCCGAAGATACCGGTAACATTCAGTTCCTTGTATACCACTCCATACATGAAATTGTGATAAGTAAGAGGCTTTTCCACCATTCCTACATGTACAATAGTTCCCGCAATCTTCACAGCCTCCACAGCCTGGTTAATCACTCTCTCGTTTCCGGTAAAATCAATCACTGCGTCCACACCGTAGCCGCCAGTTTCCTTCTTCACGATTTCCACATAATCTTCTTTCATACCATTAATAGTGATATCTGCTCCCCGCTGTCTGCTTTCCTTCAGCTTCTTATCATCGATATCCATCGCAAAAAGCTTGGTACAGCCCAGAAAAGCAGCGATTTCAACTGCCATCTGCCCAATGGTGCCGGTACCGGCTATCAACAGGCTTCTGCCAGCTGGTTTGGCTTTGGATACTGCGTGCATGGCAGTCGCAAAAGGTTCCAGCAGCGCCCCTTCTTTATAGCTCAGATTATCCGGAAGATGGATTAACGCTTTCTGGTGAAGCGCAATATACTCCGTAAAACAGCCGTCTACAGTTCTTCCCAACACACCCATATGATTTCCGCAGATATGCTGGTTCCCCGTACGGCAGGTTTCACAGTAGCCACAGGGAATATGGGTTTCTCCGGCCACCCGGTCCCCCACCTGAAATCCTTTTACTGCCTCACCCATCTTGACAATATGTCCGGCAAATTCATGTCCCATAATAAATGGCAGCGGATACTGCGCTTTAGCCACAAGAGGCGTCCATTCATATACATCAACATCGGATTTACACAATGCTGAAGCTTCCACCTTTATCAGCACTTCATCTCTGTTTATTTCCGGAACAGGAACCTCCTCAAAGGAGGCACCCGTTTCCGGCATAGTTTTCCTGATTGCTTTCATATATTCTCCTGTCTATTTCAGCCTTTCAAGGGTTTCATCCGGTTCGAATCCCAATTTACCATAATGCGAGGAACGAGTTTCAATATCATCCTCTAACTGCATCCTGGCAAACATCATAACCTCTTCGGCCCTCTCCCTGGGAATTACCAGAACACCATCATCATCTGCACAGATAATATCTCCCGGTTTTACGGTAACTCCCGCGCAATTAACAGGAATGTTCAAACTGCCTCTCTGAACCCGTCCATAAGCATGAGTGAAAGTTCGCTTGGTACAAAAAACAGGGGCCTTTTCCAGATTGGCTTCATAAGAATCTCTGCAGCCGCCGTCAAGTACTGCACCTTCCACTCCTCTCAGCATCATGTTCATGGCAATTTCAGAGCCCCACAGACCGCCTCTTACACCTTCCATATCCACAACAATAACCATGTCTTTTGCATTTTCAGGTGTAATCTCATCCACAAAATTATAGATATCCTGGCATCCCTTACCCAGTTCTTCTCTCCATTCTTCTATAGTTGCACAGCTTTTTACATTCCCCTGCTTCGGAATCAGCTTCACCGTATAAGCAAATCCCTTAAATTCAATACCCGGCCTGATGGGACGCATCGTCTCATTCATCGTCCCCTTATCCACAAGACCTATGGCATCCATACCATCGGAAAGATCCGCACATCTGTATTTTCTAATCTCTTTTATTAATTCTGCATCTGTCATCATGATTTCTCCTGTTCTTTTAATTAATATAAACTGTCTCTCTCCATTATTTTTCTCATAGCTACCGTAATAAACATTGCAAGTACAAAGATTACCACAGCCACCACATTGGCATATCCCATATTGAAGTTCTGGAATGCATTGACAAACAGATGCATTGGAAGTACTTCAGTGGAATGGTTTGGTCCGCCCGCAGTCATTACATAAATCAAATCAAAGGAGCGAAGAGCACCAATTGTCTGTAATATGATGACCATCTTGGTAACATCCCAGGATAACGGGATAATCATTGTTGTAAAAAGCTTAATTCCAGTAGCCCCTTCCAGTCTGGCGCATTCGATCACTTCATGCGGTATATTCATAAACCCTGAATTAAACAAAATGATCTGAATTCCCAGAGAACTCCATACCTGTGCCAGAATAACGGCTGCAAGCGCCATTTTAGGTGTGGAAATAGGCGACATATAATACTGCCCCAGCCCTATCGCTTCCATTATGGGCTTCAGCACACCCATGCCCGGGCTGTAGATATAGCACCAGATAAAACCTACAGCTACAGAAGGAAGTACGGTGGGTACAAACAGAAATATTTTGTAAATCCTGTATCCTTTTGGCTGCAGATATACCAGATAGCCATAAAAGAAACCCAAAACCACCTGAATCGCCGTAGTTGCAACCATAAATACCAGTGAATTAACCAATGATTTGTAAAACAGTCTGGATTTGAATACACTCACATAATTATCAAATCCAGTAAAACGAGTTGTATTTAACGTCTCCCATTTCAGCATACTCATATAAATTGCTTCAATAATCGGCCATACAACCCAGACGAGATATACCACCAGCGCCGGCAGCAGAAACAGCAGGATAACCATTCTGTTCTTTTTTGTAATTTTCATATCCTTTTTCCTCCGCCCTCAGCCTTTTACTGCTCCGGCAATCATTCCTTTTTCTATTTTTTCCTGAGCCAGGGCATAAAATATAATTGTAGGTATAATAGCTATCATAATCCCGGCTGCCAGCTGCGTATACTCGGAGTTATACTCCGTAATAAAACCCATCAAACCTATTGGAAGTGTCTTCTTCAGCGGATCACTCAGAAGGAGCATTGATAAAAGAAGCTCATTCCAGGAGGAAAGCACCGTCAAAATTGCAATCGTGACAATTCCGTCCTTGGATAATGGAATAATAATATTTAAGAATATTCTGGATAAAGAACAGCCATCAATTACTGCACATTCTTCCAGTTCCTTTGGAATTGCAGTCATAAAGCCTTCCAGAATAAAGATGGAAACAGGAATACGGAAGGCTCCGTAAATCAGGCTCAGTATTTCCAGATTATTGTACATATTAAATCTTCCAACCATCGTGTAAATCGGTATGATTGTGGAATGAATAGGTACCATCATTCCTGCAATAAAGAAAAAATATAAAATCTGTTTTCCTTTAAAACGGAAACGGGCAAGGACGAAACTTACCGGGGTAACCAGTACGACTGTAATTACGATGGACAGAAGGGTCGCTCTTATGCTGTTAAACATATAAAGAGGAATTCTGGAACCGCTCCATGCTTTTACATAATTGGAAAACACCCATTCCCTGGGTAATCCCCAGGTATTCAATGTTAAATCCTCCCTGGTTTTCAGGGATGTAAACAAAAGCCACAACAGAGGAAGAATTACGCATATGGCTGCCAGAGTCAGGGCAACATACATAAGTACCAGAACACCCTTGTTTCTGATCAGGGTCTGACCACTGTAATCATCCACTTTTCTTTTTTTTGAAAACACTTTTTTTATCACTCCTTAAGGTTTCCGGAAGTATTTCATTCCTGAGTCAAAGATGCAGCATAATCCTCTGCTGCCTTCTGTACTTCATCCACCGCCTGTTCTGCATTATATTCCCCTGTTATAATACCAGGAAATGCAGTCTGTTTAATGGCCAGATCCACTGCGGGAGGCGCTATACAGTCCATGGAAGGAATATAGCTCTCCGCTGTTCGGTATGCGTCAATCAAATCATTCATAACGGCAGAACAGCCTTCTGTATTGTATTCTGCATTACCTGCATAGACGAATGCCCCTTTTTCCATAATGGGAACATTAAATTCCGGAGAACAAATCTGTTTGGTAAGTTCAATACAAAGAGCCTCTTTCTCAGGATCCAGTCCGGAAGCCACCATAAATCCTAAAATACAACCGCCGACACGGGTATTGGCATTTCCATCCGGACAATCCGTCATGGCCGGGAAATCAACCCGTCCTACATTTTCCAGAAATTCTTCTCCGCCTGCTGACAGAAAGTTATTTGGTTTCCAGGCGCCTTCATAATACATAGCGGCTTTTCCTGTTGCAAACATCTGATCCGCTTCGGTTGCGCTCATACCCAAAACACCGCTGGGAAATGCTCCTGCATCCACAAGTTCTTTAAATTTATCCATTGCTTTGGGGAATCCGGTTTCTGCGCTATTCCAATTGGTCAAATCCGCACCAAGACAAAGACTTCTGAATTTTTCCAGACCTGTAGTTCTAACCAGAATAGCGGAGGCCATCCACGCAAATCTACTGTCCTTTCCTCCTGTAACCAGAGGTGAAATTCCTTTTTCCTTAATTACCGGAATTAAATTCATTAAATCATCCCATGTTGCAGGCGCTTTCCATCCATTTTCATCAAACATCTTTTTATTATAGTACAGTCCGTCGATGCTTCCTTCCTGAGGAGCCAGAAGTATTGTTCCGTCTTCTTCTGTTAAAGATGCTATGGTAGCTTCACTGAACCATTCCTTCCATTCAGGATGAGCAGGATCATCAATTACATCCTTCCAGTCAATAATAAGTCCGTCTTTAATAAATTCCCTTGCATAATTAACCGGGCACCAGGAAACATCCGGAGGATTACCGGCCGCCATCTCCACAGTGAGTTTGGTCCGTAAATCATTGGTTGACTGCGAATCATGCATAATGGTTACGTTAGGATGTTCTTCCATAAACTTCTGTATCAGTGCTTCTATCTGATCACCTGCACCACTGACACTTCCGGGTGTCCACGGTGTTGCCAGGCGGATTACAATTTTTTCATCAGAAGACGATGATACCTTTTCATCAGTGCCCGCCTTAATATCACCGGTACTGCTGCTGTCTGCAGTCCCGCTTGTATCAGCCGCTTTCTGGCAGCCGGCTAGTACGGAACCGATTAACATAACAGCTATTGCAACTCCCATAACTTTTTTTAATATCTTCTTTTTCATATATACTCCAATCTGCGTCTGTAACGCGCCTTTAGTTCCTACTTGTTTCCCATCTCACAAATCATGCCAATATTATTTTCGTTCTTAACACGGTGCAAAGCCACCCCTTTTATTTCCACCAGTGTTATTTCCGAAAGATAAAGTACCGTAGTGCCCGGTTCCAGATGCCCGGAATATGCTTTTTCCACATCCGATATAACCATATGGAAATGTGCCTTGTGATCCAGTACGGCTCCCTGCAGGCTTGCAAGCTCTAAAGGCCTTTCAACCGTAATATATTCATCCTCCGGCTCAGGGCCGGTTCCTGTCACACGGTGAAAAACCGCTTTCTGTAACGAGCCTATTGCACTGGTAATCAGCGCATTTGAAATTCCGCTTTTTTCCAGTTCCTCTTCTATAGTTTCCAGCAGTAAATCTCCTCTTTTCAGGTTCAGAATCATTACCTTTCCCAGGCCTTCCCCCAAATATTTGTTCATTTTCTTTCTTCTTCCCTCCTGTCCTTATTCTGCAAGTATCATATTACTGTTAACTTCTTAATGACCGTCATCAATTTGTTAGCATCATACTAACAAAATAAGAGAGTTGGTTAAAGCAACTCTCTTTACATTTTGCGCAATATTTTAATCACTTTATTTCTTAACACATCCAATCTGACAAATAACTTATTTCATTCATCATACTTATTTAATATTTAGTGAACTATTTTCCTTCTATGTATTCTTTTGGAGTGCATCCTGTATACTTTTTAAATATCTTAGCAAAATATCCGGAATTTTCATAACCAAGGCGAAAAGAAACCTCATATACCTTTAACCGTTCTTTTTTCAGCAGCTTTTGAGCTTCCGCAATTTTTATCTGGTTAATATAATTAGCCAGTCCCCCCGGTTCATATTTTGAAAAAGTCCCGCTCAGGTAGCCAGCGCTGATATGCAGAGCCTCTGCAACCTCTTTCAGTCCTATACTCTCATAAACATGTTCTTTTATAAAGCGCCTGGCTTCCCTCACTAATCTCTCGGTATCATCCTCGTGAAATTCATCCATAAACAGTTCCACATCACCGCAGTAATTTTTAAAAACCTGTATAATTTCATCTACCGTCCCTGCATGATACATCTGGTACATATAATCATCCAGACTGTGCCTTGGGGAAAAACTTCTCCAGGAAGGTCCCAGCCCTTCTTCCGTCATATACATAAATTTAGAGCATTGAAAACAGGCATTTTCACGAGCCAGACAGTTTTTCCGTAATTCCCTGATTATTTTATCACGAAGACTGGCAAACCCCGGCCAATCCAGTGACTCACAGACCACCTCCACCTTTTTTTCATCCAGAGAATCGAAAGTAATTTCCTTTTTCTTAACTGCATGAGTGTAGTCATAAAAAAATATCTTTCCATACCCTTCTGAAAAAAGATATTCCAAAACAACCTTTGCCTGATTATATGCTTTATCCAGATTTACAAAACCCACTGCTTTTTTACTTATCCCAATAGAAGCCCGTATATTACCATATTGACCCAGCATATCTATAACTGCCTCCCCCATAAGTTTCAAGTTGGCATTTGTCTCTTTCTTTTCATCTGCTGATACAATTACCAGGTATTTTCCATCTTCCCACTGAACACAATAACAATCAAAAAACTCTCTGCAAATATCCTGAATCAGGCCGCGGATTGTCAATGCATACAGCTTTTTTTCGGTTCCATTCCTGTTGTTCAGCTGTCTGTAAATATCTGATACCACGTACAGAACCCGAAGCTGGCTTTCATCCAGTACAATATCGAGGCTCTCGGCCTGTTCTTTGATAGCCGTCTCCTCCCTGTACTGCCCGCTTAACAGGTTTTCAAAAAAAGTGCTCCGCAGCCCCTCCATTTCCCAAACCGTATGACCTCGCTTTTCGCCTGTACTTTTTCTTTTTCTGGATAATTCCTCCATTTCTCCCGTTATATTATCCAGAACTTCCTTTAATACCCCCTTACTGATTTTAAGTTTCAATATATAATCTCTCGCCCCCAACTGCATTGCCTTTTTTACCAGTTCAAACTCATCAAAACTGCTCAATACAATAAACACCGCCCTGCTTCCCTGTTCTTTCGCCTTTTGTATCATTTCCAGCCCGTCCATTTCCGGCATGACAATGTCTGTAATTACCAAATCCGGCTCTTTCTGAAGAATCAGCTGCAGCCCTTCCCTTCCATCCTCCGCCTCTCCAACAACATCGAAACCTTCCTCATTCCAATCCAAAATCGACTGTAATCCTATTTTAACCAGTGCCTCGTCATCAATGAATACCACCTTATACATAACTATCCCCCTGTACTTCTCTGTCAGTCTTTTATATCTTCCATAACAGGCTCCTTTTCAAAAGGCAAAATCACTTTTACCAGCGTATACTCTCCTTTTCGGCTTTCAAAACTCAGTCCATATTGCTCACCATACAAAAGCTGTATCCGTTCCTGTACATTTTTCACTCCCACTTTATTATAGTGCACCCCTTTCTGATTACCGGCAGTAAAAATCTGTTCCGTTTCCTCCCTTGTCAGTCCTACTCCGTTATCCTTTATTGTAATGAGCAGATTATCCCCCTGTTTTTTTGCCCCTATCCATAAAAATCCCATTCCTTTTTTTCCTTCCAGACCATGAATAACTGAATTTTCAACCAAAGGCTGAAGTAGAAATTTTATAATCATACCCTTTTCACATCCTGGTTCTACCGCATACTCAGTGCGTATCAAACCTTTTCTCCTTATTTTCTGCAGATAAATATAATGTTCCACCAAAGAAAATTCCTGTTCTATGGTAATTTTATCGTCCACTCCTTTGCTCACTTCTTTTAACAGCTCCCCGAAATGAATCACCATGTCACAGATTCCTTTTGCGCCCTGCAGTTCCGCCATTATCCGAATGGAATTTAAGGTGTTATATACAAAATGAGGATTTATCTGGCTCTGCAGGGTACGATATTCCAATTCTTTTTTCTTGGCTTCCTCCTCCTTGATTTGATTCATCAGCCGGTTTACATTTCCAGCCAAATCATTGATTCCCTTGCCTAAAATTCCTATCTCATCCTTACCTTCCAGTTCTCTATCCTGAGAAAAATCCCCTTCTGAAATCTGGCTCATTCTGTCCATAATTCTTTTTATGGGTTTAGTCAGATTATTTGAAAGAGTAACTGTCATGGAAATAGCTACTGTTATGGTTATTATCAATACAATACAGGTAGATACAAACAGGACCTTGGTCTGATCCTCAATTACCTGATAGTCTACCAGCTGAACGATCGTCAGTCCTGAATATTCGGAATAATTATCCGTCTTTATCCATTTTTGGTCCGCAAAATTCACTATTTCCTGCTCTTCACTCCAACTGTTTACAATATTATGTATATCCACACCCACAAGTTCTTTTTTATTGCTGTATACACAATTTCCTTTCCTGTCATAAACAAACAGAATATCTCTGTTCTGAAACTCGAAATTATCTATTGCTTCTTCAATGATATTTGGGGATACCGAAATGAACTGCCATCCAATGGATTTGTGAGTGTCGGAGGAAATAATCTGGCGTACAATGGGGATCAGATAATCTTTTTCCCTGATTTCCGAATCATTTTTTACTATGGGAAGCCATTGCATCGTATGGTTACCCACATTCTCCTTAAACCAATCCTGATTCTCCAGACTGTCCAGATTTACATAATCTGCTTCTATACCATACTTAATAACTTTTCCATTGTTCCCTTTTATCGTGATCCCCCTTATGTAATCAGAAACAATATCATTATCAATGCGGATCATCAGGGCATTAATCGCTCCCGCAATATCCTGATCATAATTATAATAGGTTTTACTTTCATCCTCATAATTTCTGATTAACACCTTTCCTACTGCTCTATTCAGGTAAATATAATCGGAAAGTTTTTCACAGCGGAACAGCATTTTATTTATGTTCCCCTGGAAATATTCAATATTTGTTTTGGTATTTCTTATTAATTCTTCTTTCTGAGAACGACAATTCATATAAAAATAATAGAAACACAGACAGAGCGTTACAGAAAGCAGAATACTGGAAAAATACAGAATCAGTTTACCTTTTAATGTTTTCATTTATAATTTCCTTTATTTGTTAATTTTATATAATGAAATATGATTTTTACACATTTTTATAGTATCATCTGTCAAATTAATTCAAAAGATAGAATTTTCATATTTTATAAAATAATTTCATCTATAGACGATTCCATTTAATAATCCGGAAATTTTTTGCTAAAAAACAGCGGTTCCGAAGAACCGCCGTAATTGCGTTTACCCTATATTTCCAAAATACTACTCTATAATCCTCACATTCTGCCTGTCCGAAACCAATATAGCCTGCCGGTTGTCAATCTGTATCTCCCCGCAGTTTTCCACGTCTGCAGGCCCGGCCTTCATCCCCTTTTCACAATGCACCCGAACAGGACATTCAAGTATACCCAGGCTGCCCTTCAAATTTCCTGCCGCCGCCAGGCTTCCGGCACTCACCCCGACATATACACCGCCCTGCTTAATAAAGAAAAGCAGTGTATTCCGAAACCCTTTTTCGTTTATTCGTTCCAGAAGATATTCCGTATTACCCCCGCAGACATAGACCGCATCATATCCCATCAGTTCCTCCCGGCTCATATCCGCATGAAGATCATATACCCGGATATTATCCTTAGGTATCCCGCAATCCAGCAGATCATGCAGACATTTGGGAAGCACTTCAATCGCGTCCGGGTCAATAGCCGCAGCAGGTATAAAAACCGCTTTTATATCCTCCGGTTCTTTCCCCGTTAAAGCAAGAAATGTTTCTTCAATCCTTTTATTCTCAAATCCGGCTGAAGTCAATAATACTTTCATATCTGCCCTTTCCTCTCTCTCGGCTCTCCCTTTCATTCCGGCCAGTTCATCTGTTCCTTTGCAACGCCCCGTTTTTCACATTCCCTGCATACTCTTTCCTTATCCGGAAGATTCCCGATTTCATATCGGAGCACCAGCCCGTTAAATACTATATACTTCATATTTCCTGATTTAAAATCTGCAAACCAGGCTTCCCCGCCGTCTGTCCCTCCCGACAGTGCCCCGGACAGCAGTTCCGGGAAATCAGGACGGGAGGAAGTAAAATAGATGGCCGTCCAATACTTCGGAGCCCCTCCCGCATTCCAGATTTCTACTTTATTCATGGATACGGCATCCAGAATCTCATCCCGATCAAGGCTCTCTTTGATGATTATCCCCTCATAGATTCCGGATTCAGCATCATTTATGGCATTTAATCCACAGGTGCCGGTCTTTTTCACCCCGTTAACCACAAGTTCATCTTTTAAAAGAACATCCAGAGAAATCTGAAACGTATTTGCAAGAAGCAACAGCCTGTCCGTTTCAGGCAGCGCTATATCCGCCTCCCATTTAGAAATGGATTGTCTGCTGACTTTGCAGATTTCTGCCAGTTCCTCCTGGGAAAGCCCGTTCTCTTTACGCAGCTGTTGTATTTTTTCTGATAGCTTCAATGTTTTATCCCCCTTTCTTTTTCTTATTATAAAGTAATTCTGCAGATTTTCCACCAATTGCAGAGTGCATTTATGCAACCGGGAAGTGACCGGCGGCAGTCATTTCCTATGGCTGACGGATTTCTCTGTACGAAAAAAGCGCTCCGCAGAGCGCCTTTCAGATTTACTAACAATATCCCAGCTGGGAAAGAATATTTTTTGGCTGGTCAATAAAAACCATATCCGCATTGTCATCCAGGAAATGTCTTTCTTTATGAATCATAATAAGCCATTTTCCATGGAAATATTTAATATAATGGGCGAATACCTCCGAATTCAGAGTGGTTCCCAAAAGCAGCAGTACCTGCGCATCATGAATCGCCTGCGAAGCCTGGGAAATCAGATGCGGATCCGTCATTTCACCGAAAAAGAACAGACCGGGACGTATGGGAATGCCGCACTTCTCGCATGCCGGAATTCCTTTCATGTGCTTAATATATTCCACAGAATATTCCCTCCCGCAGCGGAGACAGTAATTGTGATAAATACTTCCGTGAAGATCTATCACATTTTTACAGCCAGCCCTCTGGCTTAATTCGTAAATGTTGCTGCTGATCACGCACTGCAGCTTTCCCGCCTGTTCCATTGCCGCTAAAACTCGTCCTGAATCTGTGGGTTCCGGCGCATTTATAATCATTTCCTCTTTGTAAAAATCAAAAAACTGCTTCGGACGGGTATGGTAAAAAGCGCTGGTGAAAATCTCTTCCGGCGAATGACCATATTTCTTTTCTATATCATAGGCTTTATCCGCATATTTTACTCCGACAAATCCCCCTTCTTCCATCATCCCGGATCCGCATAAAGCAACCGTATAGCTGCTTTCATCCAGAATTCTTCTTAAAATGGCTATTCTATCATCCACTTATTACCTCCCGGGGAATTCCATTCCACCTGTTGCTTGCTAATGAATACTTCTGACTGGGTTATTATATAATTATTTCCCCAATTTTACTATTCATAACATGGAAATGGAAAAAACTGCTTTAGCCTTCGCCGTTTCCTCCCCTCTTTTTTTCCAGCTCCCAGAAAAGGAACAGGGGGATTTTCTGCAGCCAGCCGAGACCGGGAAATTTTTTTATCTGATTTTGTGTTGGGATCGGTTCCGTTAAGTCAGTGACCGAAAAGCCGCATGCAACGAAGGCCTTCACGTAATCCTGAAGTGTCCTGTGCCTCCATATTATAGGCTTATCCACATCCTTATATAAGGCTCTTTCCCATAAAACGGGATGAAAATAATCCTCAACCGTCACTTTCTTTTCCGTATCATCTCCGCTCCAGGTTATTTCCTTTCCATAAAAACAGGGGTGCAGAACGCTGGCGATAAGCTTTCCTCCCGGTTTCAGCACACGCATTATTTCTCTGAGCGTACCCTGCAGATCTTCACAGTCCATAAGCATCATGGAACAAAGCACTCTGTCAAAGCTCTCTTCCGGAATTCCATAAAGGTCGTCGCTGTTCCGCACAAAATGCCTGATGTCCAGACATTCCTCCAGGGCCTTTTCAGCCGCATATTCAATGAAAAAGGAAGAAGAGTCCACAGAGTATACTCTGGCCCCGGCTGCGGCCAGTTCCCGGGAATAACCGCCTTCACCACAGCCCAAATCCAGTATATCCATTCCTCTTACATCTCCCAGATATTCCAGTGTATAGGGCATAATAAAAAACATCCTGAAATCGTTGGACTGAGCAAGGGCAATCCACTCTTCATCTTCCTGTTTCCACCCGATAGCAGAGCTGTCCTGACGCATAATTCTCTCCTTTCACATATAATTCTGCAGCTATATATTTGATTTCTGTCTTTTCTCTGGCAGGGAAATACCGGTACTTCTGATTTGCCGGATATCCTGCCATAAGAGTTCCATATACCTTAGAGCCTTCCGGAATTTCCAGAAGTTCCCCGCATTCCGGCAGAAGATTGAGAAAACGGGTAAGATAGCTAATCTTATGAAGAAGAGGAAGAACTGGAAGCAGCCGCTGCCGCCGCAACAGCCGCGCACATCGCCGCCTGCTGTGCCACAATCATGGATATAGTCCCGTTAATTGCCGCCGTCTGCAGCGTATTTCTTTCCAGATATTCAGCCTGCACAAGCATTCCCGCATACATCAGACGCTGACGTTTTCCGACGCCGAAAGCGCCGAAGCCCTTCTGCCCGGCCAGGAAATCATCCGCTTCCATCATATCACTTACGATATCCCTTACATCCCCTTCCGACAAAGCAAGAACTCCTAATGTAGGCAGTTCATAGCTGGTGCCATATTTGTAGCCTCTCTCTTTCAGCCGATCGAACAGCGTCAGAGTCTTACTGCATTTTTCTGCCGCCATCCCATCTCCCAATGCAAGTACCTGACTTAAGGACTGAACTGCATTTCCGGAAAAGAAATTAGGCTTTAATATCTCATAACACTGCTCCATACCAGTGATCAACTGTTCATTCGGCTTCTGTGACAGAGAGAGAAGCGCGGCAAAGGCACTGTCCTCTCCGGATGTCAGCATAGGATGATTTGCCTTCATCTCTTTGTAAATTTCTTTTGTCCGCCGGGCAATATATTCGTAATTCTGCTCCTCCGCCAGCTGCGCAATTGCCACAGCGGCCACCGGAAGATAATGGGAAGCCATAAAGTTCTCCTTCAAAAGCTCATATACCCGCAGTGTCCGGGCCAATGCGGCATCCGGTTCTCCGCTCACTGCCATAATGGATACTACAGGAAGCTTAATAATGCTGCGGAAACCAGAGAACACACCTGTCTGCTGCTTCAAAATCCCCACACAATTCTTCAGCAGTGCTCCCTCCGCCTCTTTTTCGTTTAAGGTAAAAATAGCGGCACAAAGGGGATACAGATAAGCGTTTTCCCATCCGAAGTTTTCCTTGATTCTGTCTCTGTTGCGTATAAACTGCTCACATCTTGTCTGAATACTGTCTTTCATACACACTCCTTGTCTGCGTCTGCGCGCCACTCTTCTTTTAACATTCCATATTCATAAGTATCCTGCCATAAAGGCTCCCCTGCTTCATCGCAGAAAAAATAAATATTCCGGATAAGCGTCCCTTCCCTCCTGAAGCCCAGACGTTCCAATAATTTCCAGGAAGACTGATTCTGAGGATTGCACATGGCAACAAGCCTTCTTGCTCCCCACTCTTCAAAAGCCTGGGTAATCAGGGCTGCAGCGCTTTCATAGGCATACCCATTCCCCCAGAAATCACTGTTAAATACGTAACCCAGCTCCCATGTATCATAATCGCCTTTGGACAAATACAGATTCCCGATTACCTTACCTGATTTCAGGGCAACCGCATAAAAATCCGGATCCTCCGCCCTGCGGGCCGCCTCTTCTGCCGCTGCCTGTCGGGAATACAGGGTGTAGGGCTCATATTTTACCACCTCTTCCCTGGAAAGATAATCATATAAATCCCCTTTATCTTCCTCAGAAAAATATCTGATAAAAAGACGTTCTGTTTCCAGCAGCATAAATTAAGTCTCCTTTTCTCACAATATCCATGCGACAAGCAAAAGAATACAGGCTGTTTCTACTCATAGAAAGAAAACGCATACAGCAGCGCCAGCATGGACACCCCGCAATGTATTTCTTTATTTTTGAGCATATACATTATATCGCCCCTTTTCTTCCATTTTTTACAATTAACTTCATTTTCATCAAATAACTTTTCTTCCGACTTGACTTTCGCGCCGTAAATATGTATCAGAAGATCCGACATACCGTTATTCGGGTTCTCACTGCACAGATAAACCAGCTCCTCCAGTTCACATCCGGTTTCCTCCATACATTCCCTCCGGGCCGCTTCCTCCGGGCTCTCCCCGTCTTCTATCCTTCCCGCGGGAATCTCCCATTCAAGCTGTCCTGTGATATATCTCTTGGACTGAATCATAAGAATTTCGTCCTTATCATTGCAGATGACTACACAGACTGATTCATGCGGGAAGTGAAGCCTGTGATAACTGTCGATTATACTGCCGTCCGGCATTTTTACCTTATCTTCATATAAGGAAATCCAATCGCTCTCATAAATAGTTTTGCTGGCAAGTCTTTCCGGCATCATACGGATTATTCTCCTCTTCCTGGCTTATTCATTGACTGCAAAATACGACTGTTGTTCTGCTCTTCAGGTTCTTATCACAACACTATAATATATATTCAAATACATCAAATTCCTGATTTACCCCATCTATTTCTGCTGACCATTTTGTAACACTTCGAAAACCGCATTTTTCATATAAACGGCGGGCGGGAACATTTTTATAATGCGTATCCAGCCTAAGCGTTTTTGCTCCGGCCTGACGGCAGTAATTTATTCCATATGTTATCATCTGTTCTCCCAGTCCCTTCTTTCTGTATGACGGGTTAACGACTAAAGTATGCATGACCATTACTTCTTTATCATCACACTGTATTCCCCATGGGATTTTCCTGTATTCCGGATGCTGCTCATTATCAAGGATAAAGGACCCCTCCGTTTTTCCGCTAAACTTAAGAACAAATAAAGTATCTTTCTGCAGCGCCTCCAGGGCATCCCTTCTGACAGGATATTTTCCCTTTTGCCAATTGGGAAAACAATAATTTACATTATCTGAAAAATATATATTCACCGCATCATATAATTCTGAAATAGAATCAATATCCTCCGATACTGCTTTGGTAATCACTGTTTTTTCCATTCTGTTTTCTCCGTTCTTCCTATACTGAAACCCAAATGGGAAAAGAAAATATGATAGAATATTACACACCCCGTGACTTCAAATCCCGGTCTTCTTCTTCCCTGGCAGCCGCATGGGCTTCTTCCAAATCTATACCGTAACAATCCGCAATACGGATGAGCTGACCGAATATATCAGCCAGTTCGTTCCCTATATTTTTTTCCAGCCCCACAGGCCTTTCTCCCTTGTATGCATAATATTCCTCTTTCAACATGATGCACTTGGATAAATCTCCCACCTGTTTGCTCAGTTCGATCATTGCCCCGTTTACTCCCCACGGCTTTCCTTCCACCTTTTCAAACCTGTGGTATATCCCTCTGTAAAGCTCAATTGCTTCCTGAAATGACATTCCCATACCAATAAACCTCCTTATTTTTTTATTATATATCCATTATCACTAAGGACCCGCAGTGTGTCCTCAAAGTTTTCTTTTTTTGTAAGTATGTAATCTGTGTTATATGTGGATATCGCAAAAACCCCTATTTTATTATCTGCCAGAAGGGTTGTTATCCGGGACAGGATGCCAATCAGGGAAAAATCAAGAACACCCTGTATCCTGAAGGCCTTCCATCCGTCATCACGGCTAAGGGTATTGTCCGGCACAGATTCGGTGCTGCATACAAGAGACAGTTCCTCATCCGTTTTCCCGATGAAAAAATAATCCTCCTCCCATTTTATTTGTGATAAATTCTCAGGTTTACAGATGGAAAAATCCTGATCTATAACTTTTATTTCCAATTCAGACACCCCCTTCCGCACTTTCGGCTCCTTGTTCCGGATTCAGAGGCTCTATATACTCCACAGGAACTTTTGAGGTCAGCCAGACCTGATTTTGGGACAGATAAAATTTATGCCCTGCATCCCGCATTCTTCCGGCGTAAATTTTCAATACTACCGGTTTTCCATGTCGTTTTCCAACGTTTACCGCCGTTTCCATTGTAGAGCTTAAGTGAACATATATGCGGCTCCGGCCGGTAAGTCCTTCCTCCATAATGGCGTTTAAAAAGCGATCGGCCGTTCCGTGATACAAAATCTCAGGAGGCTCCGCTTCCTTTAATTCCACATCCACCGGAACGGAGTGTCCCTGATTCGCACGGATTCTGACTCCTGCCTCATCATAGGAATATCTTCCCTTCTCATCCGTTCTCACTATTTCTGAAAGACACTCTTCATCAAATTCCGGCCATTCTTTTTTTAATGTATGAATCACTTCGGCGACCGGGGCCCATCCATATTCATCAATGAAATCTTTATCATGTCTCAGTAAATAAGACAATTTTTTGCTTGCTCTTGTCATATCCATATATTTATTCCTCATTCTTTGATTAATTGTAATTCTCAAGCAGTGACCGGGCAAAAGCCTTTGCCCCTCCAATAGCTTCCGGCGTTTGGAAAGATAGAAGATCATGTTCATCCCTGACTGAATAAAGTCCTGCATAGTTCAGCCCGGAATGCTCACATAATCTTTTTATACCCATTTCAAAAGGCTGTACAGCATATTCCCGTTCATAACCATGGGTTGCTAATATGGCAACTTTTTTCCCCTTCCAAAGAGAGCCCCTGGCACTCCCATAAAATTTATTTAAACCATAATTTCTGTCTAGTACCGCCTTCATTTCCGCTGTACAATACCATGAATAGATAGGTGTCGCCAGGACAATACAATCTGTCTTGATAATTTCATCTACAATAAGATACATATCATCTTTTTGTGGACATCCATATTCCCTGTTCACATTTTGACAACTGTAACACCCCCTACAAGGTGCAATCTTTTTATCCGCCAGAGTTATATATCTGACCTCGGAACCGGAAGCTTTTATTTCTTCCATAAACGGCTTACATAACTCTGCCGTGTTTTGTGTTAGTCTTGGACTTCCCATTAAAATTAAAAAATTCATTTGTCTCTTCCACCTCAAACTGCCTACTGATTTAGGCCTATTATACACTATTTCGTTCAAGAAAGGAAATTCATTCGATTCATACTTCTTTCTGGTCTTCTCTAATAAATGCTGAAAGGCATCTTTTCTATAAAAAATTCTTCTTTTCATTACTATGACATACTGTTGTCACACTTTATCCGGTATAATAAAGCTAAATACTCCAGCCGAAAACTATATTCACACAAGAAAGGATCCTGGTAAAAAACTATGCTTACTCTCACAAACAAACAGGCCCGTCAATTTATCCTCCTGAAACACGGGCTGCTTGGCGCCCACAAGTTCATCGGAAAACAGGGTGCGCTGGAATTTGTGCGCCAGGCCGGCTGCATCCAGTTCGATCCGGTTGATTCCTGCGGCAAAAACGCGGAACTTACCCTGCAGTCCCGTGTCAAAAATTTCACCAAACAGACCCTGTCCGAACTGCTTTATACGGATAGAAGCCTGGTTGATTTTCCCGACAAAAATCTCTCCATCTTTCCGACCGAAGACTGGCCCTATTTCCAGCGCTACCGTCAGGCGGCAAAGGATGGCGGCAGGAATTTTCCGGAACTGGAAGAACTGGAAAAGCAGGCGATAGAATATATCCGTATAAACGGAGCCGTAAGCTCTGATGATTTACCCATGCAGGGCAGCATACACTGGCATTCCTCCATTCACTGGAGCGGTATCTGGAACGGAAATACCAATGCCGCAAGGGCCGTATTGGAACAGCTCTATTCCACAGGCGTACTCATCATCCATCACAAAAACGGAAGCAGGAAATATTATGATCTGGCCGATAAATACCTGCCCGCACAGCTTTTGGATTCCCCCGATCCCCTGCCGGATGACTTTGCACATAAAAAATGGCGTGTCCTGCGCCGTATAGGGGCTGTCGGGCTTCTATGGAACCGTCCGTCAGATGCATGGCTGAATATCTGGGATATGAAATCACTTGAACGGATTCAGATCTTCAAAGAACTGCTTTCCGAAGGAAAAATTCTTGCCGTTCAGGTGGAAGGTATTTCCGCCGAACTGTATTACCGCGCCGAGGATCACCCTCTTCTGGAAACAGTCCTTGAAAACCGGGATTACAAACCACGCTGCGAATTTCTCGCGCCTCTGGACTGCTTTCTGTGGGACAGAAAACTGATAAAGGCCTTATTCGGCTTTGAATATTCCTGGGAAATTTATACGCCTGCCCCCAAACGCAAATATGGATTTTACGTCCTTCCCATCTTATATGGCGACCGCTTTGCCGGCCGTATAGAAGCGGTTTGCCAGTTGAAAACCAACGTACTGCTGGTCAAAAATATATGGTATGAAGATGGTGTCAGGCAGACTAAAAAGCTGCTGTCGGAAATAGATAAAACGCTGAAACGCTTTGCCCGATTCAACCAATGCGGCAGCATTCAGTTTGAAACGCCTGAACGCCGGGAGCTTTCCTGACAGGAAATATTTTTCTTTCCTAATATTACTATCCATCACTTCTCATATCCGGCCGTTTCCGGTATGATGAATAAAAAGGGGGATAGTATTATGAAAATACTGTTAGCAGAAAATATACGTTTCTTCCGCAAAGCGTCCGGGCTGACTCAGGAGCAGCTGGCGGAGGCCATGGGTGTCACCGTGGGTGCCGTCTCCAAATGGGAAAGCGGCGCCACCACGCCTGACCTTTCTTCCATCCTGGAGCTTGCGGCCCTATTTGCCGTTTCTGTGGATGTGCTTCTCGGTTACCAGCTGCAAAATACAGATGCCCGTCAGCTGGCAGAAAAAATCCATGCGCTGATGTTAGATAAACGCTATGAGGAAGCCCTTCGGGAATCCAAAAAGGCTCTGTCAAAATATCCTAACCACTTCGATATCGTCTACCGCTCCGCTGATTTATATCACGCAGCAGGGATAGAACAAAGGAATCACGAACTCCTTCATCAGGTCCGCGGGTTATTGGAACACAGTCTCCTGCTTCTGGATCAAAATACCAATGCTCAAATCGACGAAGCTGTAATCCAGATTCAAATTGCAAAGCTCTATGCCGCCGCAGGGGAAACAGACCGTGCCCTTACTCATTATAAAAAACATAACTGGGCAGGAATAAATAACGGGCGAATCGGCACTCTCCTTTCCTCTGCAGGCCGCTATGAAGAGGCACGGCCATACCTCTCCGCTTCTGCACTGGAGCAAATCACAGAACTGATCCAGGTAACCATAGGTATGTCTGCCTGTGCCGCTCAAACCGGCGGCCCATCGGAGGCCTTTGAGGTACTGAGTTGGATGCGCCAGGTTCTTGAAGGTTTAAAAATTCCCGGCAAAGTCTGCTATCTGGATAAAGCGGATGTATTTCTGCTTCATCTGCAGGCACAGCTTTGCGCGGATGCGGAAGATCTGCCCGCCGCAAAGGACTGTCTGCAAAAAGCAGTCCGGACCGCCCGTCGTTTCGATGCCGAGCCCGTCTATACCATGAAAAATATCCGTTTTTATCATGAGAAAGAACCCCTGCTCCTTTCCGACAGCTTCGGCGAAACAGCCATGCAGGGGCTGGAAAACAGCATTCTCCACGGAACCGCTGAAAGCAGTCAAATACTGCGGGAGATCTGGAGGGAAATCATAAATGAATCCGAATGACAGGAAACAGCGGCGCAGGGCTCTTACCCGATGCTTTTTCTTCCATAACCGCACAGCCGCCTTTCTGGCAATGTCCGCAGTGATACTGAATATCCCTCTGAACCTGGCCGTTGCCTGGCAGATGCAGCAGCTGATTGATATCGCCGCAGGCTCTCCTTCCGCATTTACCCTTCCTCAAATCAGCGCTGCCCTGGCTCTGTCCTTTGCTGTCATGGCGGCAATCATGGCGCTTGGCAGCTATGCCCGCCCGCTTTTCATAGAACGCGCGGTTCGGCAATACCGGGATTACACCTTTGAACAGCTCACCCGGAAAAGTACAGCCGCTTTTCATACCGAGAATACCTCCGCTTATCTTTCGGCCCTGACAAATGATACGGTAAGTATTGAGACCAATTATCTGCCCGCCCTGTTCACCCTCCCAGGTAATTTACTGCTGCTTATCGGTTCTTTCGCCCTGATGCTTTATTACAGTATTCCCCTGACTCTGGCGGCCGCTGCAGCAGCCCTGCTGCCGCTCGCCGCGTCTCTGATGGCCGGTAGCCGTCTATCCTGTCAGGAGAAAAAGGTATCGGACCAGAATGAAAGCTTCGTGGCCGCCCTTCAGGACATGTTGTCGGGTTTTCCTGTCATAAAGAGCTTCAAGGCCCAACCGGAGGCTGTCCGGCTTTTTTCCCTCCGCAATGCTGCCAGCCTGAAAAGCAAATGCAGCGCCAACCGGACAAGAATTATTCTGCAGAATATTTGTGCTGCCGCCGGACAGCTGGCATTATTTCTCGTTTTTATGCTGGGTGCACTTCTCGCAATAAAGGGATATGGCGTTACCGCCGGTGTGGTTTTAGTATTCGTACAGTTAATGGATACCGCGGAATCATCCATATCACAGCTTCCCCAAATCTGGGCAAACCGCAGTTCCGCCAATGCTCTGATTGACAAGCTGGCAGCCGCCTTATCCTGCGGCAAAGAACAGAATGGGATTCCCGCTCCCCATACGCTTCAGGTCTCCATAACCTTACAAAACCTGAGCTTTTCCTACTCACAGGAGATACCGGTGCTGCAAAATATCACCTACTGCTTTGAAGCCGGCAAAAAATATGCCATTGTGGGCAATTCCGGCAGCGGAAAATCAACCCTGCTGGAGCTCCTTCAGGGAGGTTATACAGGCTATCAGGGGCAAATCCGGTATGACGGCAGAGAGCTGCGCTCCTTCAGGCCGGATTCCCTGTATAACCTTATTTCCGTCATACAGCAGAACGTATTTCTCTTTAACAGCTCCATCCTGGATAATATCACCATGTTCCGTAATTTTCCCGAAGAAAAAACAGCGCTTGCCGTCCGCCGCGCCGGGCTGGAATCCCTTCTTGCTGCCCGGGGCGCCGATACCCCGTGCGGAGAAAACGGAAGCTCTCTCTCCGGTGGTGAGCGGCAGCGCATTTCCATAGCCCGATGCCTGCTGCAAAGCACACCTGTATTATTGGCCGACGAAGCTACAGCATCGCTGGATTCCGCCACCGCCTTTGAAATAACCTCCTCCATCCTGTCACTGGAAGGAATCACCCGGATACTTGTCACACACCGCCTGGAGGAATCCCTTCTCCGCCGTTTCGACGAAATCCTGGTATTAAAGGATGGACGACTGACAGAGCATGGTTCCTTTGACAGCCTTATGGAAAATAAAGCTTATTTTTATTCCCTGTTTACCATATCCCAGTAAATTGCAATATGATATAATCTTCTAAAGGTTTTCAACAGAGGGTTGGAATGCTTCACAGAAAGGAATCGCGGAAAATGATCCGAATCGGCAGAGGTGGTTTATGGAATAACAGCTATAAGGACGAAATTGTTTTTTGCAAAAAGAATCATTTTGACTTTATACAGATATGGTTTAAAAATGGGAAACTGCTTGTAAATGACCTTCCGTCCCCCAAAGAAGAATATATAAAAAAAGCCGGGTTCCCTGTCATCCTTCATGCGCTTTTCGAGCCTGATGATTTTGAACGATACGGGAACCGGCTGCTGGATTTGGTTTCCTTTTTCGGAGACAAGGAAGTGATTGTACATCCTGTCTGCAAAAAGAAAGCTGTGGATCCGCAAACAGAGTATGAGCTGGCTGAACATGTACTGGATTTTTCTCAAAAAGCCAAAGCAAGAGGTATTATCTGGTATCTGGAAAACAACAGTGTTTTAGACATCTTTCACTATAAAAAAGAAGATCTTGAAATAGTTTATAAAGCCGATTCCTATGTGGAACAACTGCTGGATATCGCCCACATTGATAACTATCAGCACCTGGAAGATATCATATCCGTTAAATTCCCCAGGTGCCTTCACGCCGCCGGAAAACATTTTGCCGTCCCTCATGAACATCTGCCCTTAACCTGCGGAGATATTGACTACAAGCTTGTTTTTCAGAAATATCTGCATGGATACAGCGGTCGGATCATACTTGAGGTGGATGGAAGCGGCGAAGAAATGGAAGCCTCCAAGCGGATCCTGGATGAGGCGGTTTTATATGCGTGACCTTTAATTTACTATATAATCAATCACATACTTAGTTAAATACATATTTTAGGTTACCTTTTACAGTCCCTTTGTGCCTAGTCTGCCCTGCAGACTCTCTGTCGGGTATTACGCTCCACTCAGGAACTTCGTTTTCTGCAGGGAAGGTGGACACTATAGAACTATATTCTCTCTCTTTTACTGAATTCCTGCCTGCCGCTGTAAACAATTTTATTTCATGCAGATATGTATCCAGATTGGAATCGAAGGCTCTTTCCTAGCTATAGGCAGAGTTTGAAAAGAACGAGAAATAATGTCAGCAAGAAAAGGAAAAAACGAGAAAGCGGTGTTGAGCTTTTTTAGTTGACTCCATTATCGATAAAACATATAATATAATTGAACTTAATAGACATTTTTATTTAGGAAGGGATACAAAGAAGGCAGAAACATTGGAAGAATATAGATAATTACAAATGATAGAACAAAACATACCAAGCAATATTATTAAACAGTTTATCGGAAATTCCGATGAAGTATTTGGACTCAATCAAGAAATGTATGATAAATTTTAGATACCAATAATCAGACTGAGTATTTATAGATTGAAAAGGGAAATGGAGTATAGATGGCAAATGATAATACCATCTTGATTTATCAGGATGAAAATGAAATAACAAAAATATCAGTTCGGTTTGCTGATGAAGATTTGTGGCTTACCCAAAATCAACTGGCTGAAATCTATGATACGACGCAGCAGAATATCAGCCAGCATATTGAAGGTATTTATCAGGATAAGGAACTCGATAGAAAAGCAACTAACAAGAAATTCTTGTTAGTTCGAACGGAATGAGAATGTTGGAAAGTGATTTTGACAGAGTTGTGAAGCAACTTATGAAAAAAGATAAGTAAATTTATTTGTCCCTAAATTGAATAAATTCTGTAACAATTAAGCAGGTGCGGACAGTTATCCTCCTTCTTTCCGCACCTGCTCTCATTTAATAAAAACCTTCTGGGAGCAGCAGTTTCCTCCCCGCAGAAAGGTTTCCACCAGTTCAACCCTGACCGGCCGTTCAAAAATGGTACTCCATACCTTCTGATGAAAGCCCAGCGTACAGTTACAGAAAACCGGCGAATGAACATAACCCGCTCTCACAATAGAACAGTCACAGCCTTTTCCCCTGTTATAGGTCAATAAAAAACCGTCCTCCTCCGGCACACATTCCGCACCCGTGTGCCGGCTGATAATACGCGCAATCTCTTCTATCCGCTCAACCCCGGCCAATTCTTCTTTCAGTCCTCCCATACCCGGAAGCGCATTTCTCTCCGCACAGCGCCCTCCGCATTTTTTCAGTAATCCCTGGCAAATCTCCTGGTTTTCATTGCTGCTGATTTCGCCCAGCAAATCTTCAAGCCAATTACCCATTTCATCCATAAAGCAGTTTCCTCCTGATTAAAATACTTTTATAAATGTACCATAAACCAGTTCCTCTTTATCGTTTAAAAATACTTATCATATTCTCCCTGCAAAATTGCCCCTTCCAACCCTGCCACTCTCGGCCAAAGCCCGGTTTCCGCCACAATAAAGCCCATGACCATCCCCATATGGGTATGCAGATGGCGAAACTGTGCCAGTATCAGCGTAAATTTTGTATACTCACAGCCCTCCGGCTTTTCCAAAAGCCTGCCGTCTTTCAGGGAGCAGACATACTCATCCGTTTTTTCCCGTATCTGAAAATAATAGGTATCAATCTCTTCTCTTTCCAGATGTTTGTCAGATACCACATCAAGATTATTCAGATTTTCCACATGTATGGACGGCTCCTTAAAATCTCTGTCTCTCGGATTTATAAACCACAAATCAAGAGAATGCAGCATATGGTAAATATGTTTCCAAACCGGCATCCCGCAATATTCTTTATCCCAATATTCATCCGGGACACAGTCAATCACATTCTTCACTTCCCACAATGCCCGTTCAGTCTGATCAGTGATGATATCTGTTAAATTGTCCTGTTTCAATGCTGCTGCCTCCTTTCTTTTATATCCATACATACTAAATATCAATGGATTTTCCGCATGACAGATAGCCTACATCAGGGAGCTGGCGGGCCAGAAACTGATATGCTTCTGTTCCTGTACAGTGACATGTGTAAAACAGTATCCCATCATATTTCTGCAGCTCCTGTGCTATATTATTCAGTAAAGAAACCGGTTCTGTTTTTTTCGTCAATGGATTAAATAAATGAAAACCTCCGATACAGACCTGAGGGCTGAATGCTGCCGCCTTCTCCATGATATTTACGATTCCGGTATGCCCGCAGCCTGTTATAAGCACCGTTTTCTTATCCCTTATAAGCAGATTCTGCTCATGGAGGAAATCATCTTTTCCCGACTTATTATATAACGCATCATTCGCACCGGAATAACACTTATCCCGGCGGCCGACGGTAAACAGGCTCAGTTCTTCATCGATTTGATAATCACCTTCTGTCAGTACAATCTGCGGATTGCTTTTCAGCTCCGCATCAAGACCTACATTGACTTTCAGAAAAAGGAATTTGCTGTAATGCGGTTCAAAGGCCGTCCTCTGCACATATATCCTGGCTTTTCCATTCACCTGCAGGAAACGTTTCAGCGCCCCTCCGTGATCCATATGTCCATGAGAAATAATAACCGTATCCACCTCGGATAAATCAATATTCATAATTTCCGCATTTTTAAACAGCGTATCGTCCGGGCCTAAATCAAATAATATTTTATGCTTCTGCGTTTCTATGTACAGGGATAACCCATGTTTGGGAATTGTCCTGCCTTCGCTTTTATTTTCAACTAATGCTGTAATTTTCATAATAGCTCCAATCTGAGTAAGTTTTTATGATAAAAGTGGCCTTATTTTTGATAGTTAATTTCAAGGCAATATGATAAAATATCACTATGCAGCCCTTCATAACAAGGCGGCCATACTTACCTTATTACAATATGGAAAGGACTCCTGAATATGATTTTATCAGATAAAACCATCCTCAAAATGCTTGAAAACAAATCCCTGACTATTACCCCTGTGGAGAAAGAGCAGATACAGCCTGCAAGTGTGGACGTCCGTCTGGGCAACACCTTCAGCATAGTGGAGGATATGTCCCGCGGCATACTTTCCCTGGACAACGAAATCGTATATAAAACAATAACTGCCGATACCTATGTCCTTCTCCCCGGCCAATTCGTTCTCGCTTCTACTATGGAATATTTTGAGTTGCCTGATAATCTGACCGCTTTCGTTGAAGGCAGAAGTTCTCTGGGCAGGATCGGATTGTTTATACAAAATGCCGGTTGGGTGGATCCCGGCTTCCGGGGCGAAATCACACTGGAACTGTTTAACGCCAATCGCTGCGCAATCGAACTTAAGGCCGGCCGCAGAGTCGGACAGCTTGTATTCGCCCAGCTGGATGATACTGCACTGAATCCCTATGCAGGAAAATATCAGGGGCAGCGGGGCGCTACCGGCTCCAGGGTATATATGGATATTGAGGCGAAATAATTCATCCGAAGTTTATTGCACGGAATTGAAGCATTATCCTTTCTTTAATCCAGATAAAATACAATACGATTTTTACTTATATTCTCGTGTATAAATTTGGGTATCAAATCCACCCAGCCTAAAACCATACTTTTGGTAAAACCGGTATACCTACAGAGTCCAATCTTGGTTTTCCAAAGAGATACCGTTTAAACTACGTTCTTTTTCCCAATGAACAGCAGCATCCACAAGGCTTTTTCCATTCCCCATTCCCGCCTGCTGCGGTCAGCCTCAATACCTTCTTTTTTACCTGAAAGAAGTTCCACAGTTTCCCATTCGGAATCATTATAGACAGGGACAAGTTGTCCAATAACATCTACAGGCTGGCCGGAACGAGGCATAAACTGCTTTAGTGTTTCATCAGATTTCATAATAGTATGCATAGCCGTTATCCGCTGCAATTATTGCTATTGTCCACTGCTCCTGGAATTTTATTTTATATTGTAAAATAACAGATTTTTTCTCTGCGAATTTCTATAAATCCGCACTTTTCCGCTACTTTTTTTGAAGCATAATTATTTTTATCACAGTCCCATATAGGAATATGATTTTTCTCGAAAATCTGTTCCAATACTTTATTAGCCAAGGCTGTTGCTAATCCTTTATTCCGATATTTATCCAGAGTATTAATGCCAATATTGTCTACATCTCCATAGCTAATACACACAATGGCCCATGAGATGATTCTATTTCCATCCAGCGCTGCATAACCAAAACCCTTCTCAAGAAATCTTTGTATATTCCAGTTACTCATAACTATTTCATTCCTAATATATTCCTCATTCTCATAACTACAGGAAAAAAACAATTCATCTAAAGGCACAAATTGGTACGTAACATCATACTCAAAGGACTTTGCATATTCTTTACAGGAAAAAATCAACTGTTCAGATTTTTCCATTGATTTATCAGAGAAAATTGGGGTTAACATATTGATTAATTCATCCGAATCCGCTCCAAATTCAAAGATTGACATATTTTTTTCTTTCATAAAGGGAAGAATAACATCGTCATAAAATCCCCTGATTTCCCTACACTTATCTGTAGCAACAGCATTTCCCATAAACTGGAAACCTTCCTGATATTCACTGTATATCAACGCTAATTTAATATTTTCAACATCATCTACCCAAACCCGGCCCGGTGCATGAAACAACAGTACAGAAATAAAATATATACTGCTGTTTTTATCTATTAATTCTCTGACTTCATCTGTATAACTGTTTAGTTCTACCATAGACCAAAACCTTCCCTATATCTTACTTCTGATATCTTCAGGAATACACATTGGATTCCTCCGATTTATTAACCGAGCTCTCTATTGTTTATTGCATCTCTTATATATGCTTTCGCTATATCCATAGCTTCGATCATTTTACTAAAACGAATGTAATGGGAGGAACCGTCCTCAAATTTCAGCCGCGCCTTTTCGCATTTGCTGATAATGGATTCAATTGGGGCAAGCGCCTGCTGCAATTCCCCTTTCCCGTACCCATCACGCTTTTCCTCCCCGGATATCAACGCCTTTGCGATATATAACGCTTTTATTCTGTTTTTAAGAAGGGAATGCTGCGAAGTTCCTTCTGCAAATTTAGGCCAGACCTTTTCGCATCTGCCGACGGCAGATTCTATCACGCCCAATGCCTGTTCCTTTTCCGTTTCGGTATATGTATTCATTCCGTATCCTTCTGTTTCCGGCCGGATGGAGTACTAGGTTTCTTTCTTAATTTCAGTACCACACCCTTTTTATCCGCGGCAGCCTGAAAATAACCTGCCGCAGCAGCCGCTTTTTCCTTCCCTGTATTTTCCGGATTTATCTCAGTTTTAATATGCTCCATCACTTCTCTGATATCCTGCAGTTCCAGCAGATTCACCGCAATGCTGTAGAAGGTCTTCCTGCGTCCGTCATTATAATTATCCAGAAGTACTTTCAAAATCTCTGCCTTTTCTTCCTGTTCCGCCTTATAAGCCTCTTTTCCTATTTGTCTGGCTTTTACGCTATCCTGAATCATGTTCTGGTGTGTGATAAAAGAATCGAATTCCGTCGCATGATCATATTTATCACAAGGAAAACTTTCACACATATAGCAAAACTCCACAGAACCATGCTCCCCAGCGCACTTAAAGAACGAGCAGGGCTGGTTTCCCTCTCCTCCTCCGCATCCGGGACAATAACCGCTTAGATGCATGGTACACAAGCTGCAGTTCAATCCGCAGAGAGATAAATAGGGATAGGATCTGCCATAATTGTTCATTACTCATTCTCCTTCAAATCAATCATCATAATGTACTCTTCCTCATTTTCATCAATGATTGAAAAATCTGTCTTTTGATACATTCTAACTGCATAATTGTCTTTCTGTACAGCCAGAGAAGCCTTTTCACAGCCTTCCCTCCTCAAAAGCTCAATCATTTGTTCCATCAGAGCCGTCCCGATTCCCTTTCCCCTGAAGCCCCGGCGGATGGAAACTGCAAATTCCGGAATGCTGTCATCTACGCTGCCATAACCCTTAATAATTCTTGTCCAGACAGCGCCGACAATCACATCGTCCGCCACCGCACACAGACAATGATCATGCTTCTTTTCTCCAAAATCCTCGATGTAAATTCTCAGCGTAGGCTCCTGAATGATCTCCCTTGGCAAAAGGTTATTTTCATCTCTCTGAAAAATAGCTTCATAGAGAAAATCCGAAAGCAGCTCATATTCCGACGGATCCATTTTTCTTATTTTTATTTCCATTTTCTTTTTTCCACTCCATAAGGAACTCCTTCTCCCCGGTTCCTTCCTCTGTCTGCTCCTGAACCATATAAAAGCCTTCCCTTTTGTAAAAACAGACTGCACGCGGGTTTTTCTCATAGACCTGTAAAGTCAGCGTTTCCCGTTCCTCTTTCACATAATCAAGAAGACGCCTGCCAATCCCATTGCTCCTGCATGCCTTACCTACAAAAATTCCGGCGATATAATCCCCTGTTAGGCCTATGAAGCCTGCTATTTTCTTTGCCTCTTCATAGACATATATCTCAGCCTGCGGCAGCATTTCCTCTACCTTACTGTAATTTTCCTTCCAATAACGGCTGTCTATAAAATCATGGGCCTCTATGTTAGACTCCAGCCACAGTTCCATGACAGCATGCAGATCCTTTTCATCAAATTTTCTAATCATTAAATTTCCCGCGATTCCTTTTCCTCACGACTTTACATATTCCCATTCCCTTATTCCTGCGGAAGTATCATCTCATCCTCCATCCGGACAAAACCGAATTTTTCATACAGATATCTTCCCGCCTTCGTCGCTTCCAGCGTAATATGACTGACCCCTTTTTCCTTTGCTTCCTCAGTCAGCAGCTGCAGGACATGGCAGGCGATACCCTTTCTCCGGTAATCCGGATGAGTATACATGTTCATGATATAGGCTTTTTTTCCTGTTGTATTGTGAAAGGTAGGCATCACACGATAAAAGCTGATACCGCCCGCTCCGACAAAAATTCCCCTGTCAAAAACAAGAAATGCCGAATGGCTGCCGTCTTTTAAGGCAGTTAAATAATAATCATACGTTTCTTTTTCTACTGCGGACATATCTGCATCTTCTTCCAGTTCATTCGCCGCCCGCAGCACCTGGATCCTCGTTTTGGTGAGTATATCAATATCATCAAATGCCGCTTTTCTATATGTCAGATTCATTTATTCTTCCCCTGTACTTTCATCCGAATTTATATATGCATCCAGATAATCATCATTCCACAACTGTACTTCAATATAGCTTCCCGGGTTTCCATAAAAACCGGGCAGGGAGAATATATACTCACCCACACTTTTCCCTGACTTTTCAATCATATCCAGGAATGCCTTCTTATTCCACACAGTTCCTTCCGTCATTCCCATATCCTTTAAATGCATGCTGTCCCTTGGTGTAAAGCTAATCTCATCAGCGGCAATATCCCTTAATGGAATGCGTATACTGTCCGCCGTTCCGTAAAAGGCCTGAAAGCCGGGATCCTTTTCTTTTAACGCAATCGCCCAGTGATAGAAATCAGGGTTCTGATATGTCTGGCATACCTGAAGAATATAGCGGCCTGTTTCCTCCATACTTTTATGAGAATTCCATGGTAAATGGGAGGTCACTTCCTCATCCCCTGCCCAGTTATTATACATGGCATATGTATCATTTAAAGTAAACCGGCGCAGTAATAGCCTGTCCGTCTCTATTTCCTGTGTTCCTATATCTCTCATATCATCCCTCTTGGAAATCCTCTGTCATTATATAAGTAAGTTTGCTATTCCCAGGGAAAATACCTGAAAAACCGTATCCGTAATATTACAGCTCTTTTACAAGATAATGCCGCTTGCCGGTAACCGGATATTCCTCCCGCACAAATACCTCTTTATATCCCATCTTTTTATAAAATTCAGGAGCCTGGAAACTGAAGGTATCCAGGAACACATATTTACAGCCCCTGTCTGACGCAGCCTGTTCCGCCCGCTTAAGCAGTTCGCTTCCCATATTCTGTCCGCGGAGCGCTTCATCCACAACGAGATATTCCACATCCAGCCAATTCCCATGTGTCATGCCTATTAACCCGCCCTGACAGTTTCCTTCCTCATCTTCCAGAAAAATCCCCAGTTCCCTTGGGTTTTTATCTTCAAGATGAGACAGATTATAAGCAAGAAGCTTGTCAAATACATTCTTGCGTTCCTCTTTGGTAATTTCTTCTGTTTCCCTGTAAATCATAGCATTATCCTCCTTATGCCTAACCTGCTTGTTTGTTTTCGTTCAGTCCGGATAAATTTCCTTTGCATCCTCCGGCAGCCAGCGTACATGCTCCAAATAAGCTCTGCCGTTTTCTGCCTCGGTATCATCATAGGGATATTCCATTGCCTCAGAAAGCTCTGCAGCAATTTCATGGAACAAATCACACATCCCTAAAACAGAATCCCATATGGCTTCCGTTTCTGCGGAGGAATATGTAGCAAGATATCTCCTGTAAATATCTTCCGAAACATACCGCTCCATATATTTCGCACATTTTCCAGCACTGACTGAAAAATGGTTATCAACACCTATTTTCCATTCTACAATCCGGGTGAGCATAGGGCGGACATATATATTCACCATATCCATTACATAAGGTATTTCTTTTCTCCAAAGACCTTTTGCCACATTGTTAAGGCACCACCAGAACTCATTGCAGGTATCATGGAATTGTTCCGGAGTGGGTTTCTTTACCCAATATATCTCTTCTGATTTTACCGGTTCGGACGGCAGCAGATTATCCTTATCCACCAAAACCCGATATAATTCCAGATCTCTTTTCACCGTTTCCATTGTACATACATGCAAATCCAACCGGTTCCCATCGGCAAACTGCATCAGCCACCCGTAACAGTTTTCCACGTCAGAAGGGAAATAGGCACTGTCCTCCGGATACTGCATGTACAGACGCTTCCCGAAACGGTCAATCCAGGAGGAATCCTCACGGAAGGATTTGGTTTCTTCCACCACATAGACAACATCATAATCCTGAAAAATATCCGCCTGCACAGTTGGATTGACACGTGATCCCTCCAAATATGCGGCGCGGATTCTTGGATCCTCATTCGCTGTATTTATAATTAAATCAAGCATTTCTTTTTCTGAACGCATATCTTAATCCTCCATCTTAACTTTATATTCCCACCGGGGCTATCCTTCCAAAGCACACTCATCAATCCTTCGCACCACACTCTTGGTATAAATTTCAAAATATTTAGGCCAAAACACATTTGCCGTAGGATTAAAGCTCTCATAATCCACTCCCAGGCGGAGGAAGCCTTCCTTCTTCAGACAAAGAATCATATAATCCAGCAGTCCCTGATAAATATTCCTTCCCCGGTATTCCGGCAGACAATAAGCACCGCAGATATTCCGCATATCCTTTGCCTGTGTGGCAAAATTCTCCCCACTGTCCGTCACCTCCACATAGGCTGCCACCTTTTCACCATCCATGGCTGTAAAAAACCTGGAACCGCTTTTTTCTTCCTGAAGCTGCTCCGTATCCTCCTCCTCTTCCCGGACAGGATACCCCATAAAACAAGGACTCTTGCCCATGTGTTCCTTCAGCATTCTGTGAAGTCTGTTCACCTGCTCTTTTTCCTTCCCGTCCTCTTCCTTAAAGGTAATTCCGACCGGCGGAGTATAATTCCCCAGCGGTTCCATCATACGTATCGCATCCGCACAGCGGCGACCGAAACCATAGTCAAAAAAAGCGGAAAGAGCCGTTTCTTCATGGGCATACAAAGCTATGGAATGATAGGCAATTCCCTTTTTCACCCACTTTTCAGCAGCGGCCTGATACATCCTCTGATACACTTTTCCTCTGTTCTCTTTTACAGAACCATGCGCATGTATTGGTGAAAAAGTTCCTTTTGCCAGCGATTGGAATGCATGCTCCCATGGCTCATGACAGCATAAAAATCCCAGCATTTTTTCTCCTTCGAATGCTGCCACTCCCAGACAGTTATCCGCAAAAGGTGTTAAATCCGGCAGTTCTGTTACCTCCGGTAAGGAGGGCACTTTTCTTCTCTCGTCCTCATAACCGGCCATCGCAAGTTCAGCGGCGGCCTCCGCATGCTTCCTCTCAAAATCCACTATTATCATAAATTATCTTTCCCCTCTTTATCGTGTCACTCTTCTTCCGGTACCCTCTCCAGCATAAATACCACCGGACGGACTCCGTCCGTACAGCACTCTATGGACTTATTTTCATGCTTGTACCAATATTCCTATATCTCTATTCTACAAGATACCTGCTATCCCCATTACAACCCCAATCACAAAAAACAGCCCGCCGATACCGATAAAAATACCGCAGAATAATTTTTTCATCCCTTCATCCCGCTCCGCCCAAATCTGTTCCGGCTTTTGGGTATTGTAATGAATCTCCACTTCTTCTCCTTCCTTATAGCGGCAGGGATTGCTGCCAAAAGATGAGGCTACCCGCCTTACGCATCCATTTGCATAATATTCGAATATCGGATAATAACAGCCTCCTCTGTCATTTCCTCTTCGCCATTCAATACCTGCCACCCTCGCGGTGGTGATTGCTGAAGCATTTTCCCTTCTTTTGCGAAAGAAAACCGCCGCAATGAATCCAATAACTAAAAACAAAAAGCCTATCCCGCCAAAAATTACCGAAATAAAAATCCTTGCATCCAACATATTAATCCCCTCTCATTTGCCTGTGCATTCTGTTTACCCGCCCTGTCTTTTTCATCTGGAAATTCCCGCAACATGGTTAACCTGTATCCGGTAATTCCGTTTCTGCATTTCACGGACAAATCCTGCCTTATCCTTTAACGCTATCACCATTTCCTGTCTTTTCCCCTTAATGACCAGCCGGTCCAGAGAAGCGGCACTGGAAGCAATGGGATTATGGGAACCATGGATTTCCTCTATGTTTTCAATTGCCATGGAATCCTTGAAAAGCCCAAAATACAGTACCAGATTTAATTCATCAATAACCACATAATTGCGTATGAGCATCGGCAGATAGATAACATTACAGAATATCAGCACTCCTAAAAGAAGTACGATACTGTCTCCGCTGAAAAACAATTCATAAAGCAGCAGCGCATTCGTCCCAATAACGATAAGCCAGTACCACCATGCAATTTTCCCTTTGAATACTATGTTTTTTCCGGTTTCCAAATCCTGCATTCCCATATTACTCCTGTTCTGCCATGAAACACGCGTCTTTTCTTTCCAGTATACCAAAAGTTTATGCGTAATACTATGAACTTTTACATAAAAAAGAACAGGTGAGTGATTCACCTGCTCTGTCCGTCCTTCTTATTTCCCGTTACCGGATAACCATTCCCCTGGGCATCCGTAGTGAGGTTATTCACCTCTCTGCTGTTATTCTTTCTCAGCTCCCGGTTCATTGCCCCGGCCTCGTATGATCCTTCCGGAATAGTCTGAAGCCTTTTATCATCCTTTGCTTTTTTCATCAGCACCTCCTTATTCCTTTTATGTCTACAGTATTCCCGTTTTTCAGGAAATAATAAATAAGGTGCTGCCGTAATATTTCTACCTGTTTTCCTCAATCGCGTCTATGGCATCAATCACCGTTCCGCGGAAACCTCTTTTTTCCAGTGCGCTCACTCCGCGGATCGTGGTTCCTCCCGGAGAACAGACCATATCCTTCATTGCTCCCGGATGTGTTCCCGTTTCCAGATAAAGCTTTCCTGTACCGACTATCATCTGGGCGGCCATACGATATGCCGTCTCTCTGGAGATTCCGTATTTTACGCCGGCGTCTCCCAAGGCCTCCATATACATGGCTGTCAAAGCAGGCGTACAGCCGCTGAGTGTCCCGGCGGAAGAAAGGTGGACGGAATCCACAAATTCAATCAAAGATATTTTCTGAAAGAGGGAGACAAAGGCATCCAGCTCTTCTCCGGAAAGAGAATGCCTGCTTTCGCATACAAAAATTCCTTCGCATACCGAAACCGGGGTATTAGGTATTGTACTGATATGATGGGTTCCCGGCTCCAGAATTTCCTCATAGCGTTCAAAATCATATCCGGCAGCTACTGAAATGACTGTTCTTTCCTTGAGCCTGCCCTTTATCGGTTCAACCACCGCTTCCACCATATACGGCTTTACCGCAAGGATAACAAAATCGCTGTTTTCGATCACTTCTTCAGCAGTCCGCAAAGGAACAATCCCCGTTTTTTCCGCATTCCTGCACAGCTTATCAAAATTTCCGGCGCAGGCACACATCCGGCTCCCCGCCGCTGCCTTTGAAGCGATTAAACCTGTGGCTATAGCCTGTGCCATATTCCCATATCCGATAAAACCGATTTTCATTTCCTTCATTTCCTGTTACCATCCTTATCTGCCGCTTTTTGTCTTACTCTTCCTTCACCTGTTTACTGCAATAATTTGTCCAGCTCTGCATTCAGCTTTTGCTTCAGCTCCTGCAGTTCCTCATCGGACGGCAGGTACTGCTCTGCGTACATTTCCTCCCTCGGAAGCTTCCAGACCGGGCCCGGCTCCGGAGTATCTCCCTTTCTTCTGGGAAAAATATGCCAGTGCATGTGCACATTTTCTCCCTGGCCCAATAACTCATAATTCAATTTATCCGGGCCGAAAGCATTGTATACCGCTTCCGCCACCAAAGACATTTCATTCAGGAACGTTTCCCTGAAAGGCCTCTCAAGAAAATGGATTTCCGTGGCATGTACTTTACACAGAAATAAGGTATATCCCTTAATTCTCTGATAATCCCCGATTACCACATAACCGGTTTCCAGCTCTCTGACAAAATATCTGTTTTTACCCTCTATGGTTTCCTGGATTGTTTGACACACCCCACACATAAGCTTTTTCCTCCGTCTCACTTTATCTCATATTTAGCAAATGCTTTCTCCGCATCCATATGAACCTCTCTGAAAAATAATACAAGCCAGACAATGTAAGCCCCGACAGCGAAATAACCCGAAAGGAACCAGGAACCAAGGGCGCCGATCAGCATAATAACAGACCAAAGCGCAAAATGATTCCTATAGTCCTTTGCCATCCCTTTCCTGTCATATTTTTCCTGCTTCCATTTCGGAAGGGTATTAAACCCGCTGATCAGTTTTGCCGATTTCTCCTTAAAAACGGCAAAAACCAGCGCCAGTACTGCAAAACACGGAACTAAAATAATACACATATAAAAACCGATAAGCATTTAAACCCTCCTGTATGGAATGTCACCTTTTGAAATTAACAATTTTGGCCTTTTCATATATCTCAAACATATTTTCAAAATATGAGGGATCCTGCGTTTCCTGCTCCCCATTTTCGGAATCAAAGTATGTATATGAAGCATTTCCGTCCGTATCAAAATTTTCATTTGCATATTTAACAGCTACCAGCTGTTTCTGCGAATCATCGACTGCATATTGTGCTGCGAAGTGGCCGCCGGCAGCATAGATCCAGTTTTCATCATATCTGACAGGATAAGCCGTTCCCAGTGATTCTACCGTCCCGATTTCCTTCACTTCCCCGTCCCACGCATAATAGACTCTGCAGGTTATTGCCGCCTCAGTATCCTCATCGTAGCTGTAGGTCCCTTCCGCAATCAGCAAAACAGGCAGGCCGCCCTCCGGGCGCTCCACATAGGCATAGGCCTCATCCTCCGACATCGCTTCTATTACAGAAGAATAGACCTTTTCCGGTTTTTCCTTTCCGCATCCAATTAAGCCAAGCATACTCATTAACAAAATAATTATAATCCCTTCTCTATATCCTCGTTTCATAATCCTCTTCCTATCATATCCAAATTTTTCATCCGCCTTTTCCTTACCGGAATACTATTTCCTTATTACCGCACAAATCGTCTCGTCCCTGCCTGTAAAAGCTTTACCTGCCGCATCATCGTAAAATTCCGGTGCTGAAAATCCGGCATTCCTGATTTCCGCCTCCAGCATTTCCCTGGAATACACCTGGTTCCAGATATTATAGCATTCACAATTCTCTTCCGTAACCACCACATATTGCTCCAGCGTATTCTGCGAATCATGATAAACAGAATTTCTCTGAATAACCGCATAGGGCTTTTCCGACCAGAAACCGCTCTCTTCATATCCTACGGAATCCTTTTCCTCAAAAGCACTGAGAAACCTATCCGTCCATCCGTCCAGGAACAGAACGCCTCCATCCTTCAGGGCCTTTCTGCACTTCTTCAGCAATACAGCCCTGTCCTCCGGCGCCAGCACGCCAAAATCACAATAAATTAAAATGATAACGTCAAACTTCTCCTGATAATCAATTTCCAGATAATTCTGATATTGATACCGGATATTCATCTGTTTCTCCGCCGCGTGCTGCTTCGCATATTGTATGGAACGCGCGGAAAAATCAATGCCTGTCACACAGAAGCCTCTTTCTGCAAGAAGCTCTGCATAAATACCCGGTCCGCAGCCCAGATCAAGCAGTGTTTTTCCTGTCCCTCCACCGCAATATCCGCAAATCCAGTCGACTGATTTCCTGACGAACTCCATTTTCCTTGTCGCACCGTCCTCCTCCTGATTGAGATGTGCTTCCAGCATATACATTGAAATATTTTCATCATCCCAAAAAGCAGACGAGCTTTTTTCATATACCTTAGGTTTTTCTTTTATATAATGTAAAAAATCATGATTAACTACGCTCATTAACTAACTTCCTTCTTTCTTTTTCCTTCCGGAATTCCGAAAGCCTTATCCTCTCTTTTCCTGACTGCAGGCCAGATGCTTTGCCAGAAAAAGACAGGGATTTGCCTCATCCCAGAGCAAAGGGAAAACCTCCAGAGGGATAAATCCCATTTTTTCATAAAACCGTCTGGTCCGTTCATACGGTTCAAAATCCACAGAACCATCCAGTGTTTTTACCGTAAGATAAACCAATCCCTTCTGTTGACAATACCCTTCCGCACGTTCCATAAGCTCCGATCCAATGCCCATTCTATGGTATTCTTTCAAAATCCCCATGACACATACCTCGGCGGTGAAGGCATTGTGTATCTTAACCGCCAGAAAGCCAACCGGCCTTTCTCCGTCGTATACCCCGTAAAACGGCATCTCTTCCACCAGGCTGACATATTCCGCCATGGATTCTTCAATGCCAAACCATTCCGGCAGCCTGTGGAGAACAGTATCACAGATTTCCTTTTTTGCATTTCCGTCTCCTACTTCTCGTATCTCCATCACCATTCTCCTCTCCACGGTAAACAGGCAGGATATTGTTTGCTCCATTATACCCTCTAAAGGAATGAGGTACAATGGCTTTCTTTTTTTCTGCTGAAAAAACATAGCCGTACCAGCCTGCCCCGCTGATACGGCTATGTTTACCAGAAAGCTTTATTTACTTCTCATTCGTCCCTGCCGATTGTATGGTTTTGTCCATAGATTCTCTTTTTAACGGCATTTATTTTATAGATAATATTACTTGTATATATCACTGCGGTAATCAGCATTCCGAAGGACACCCCTTCGCAAAAATCTGCAATATTTCCGGTAATACCTTTATCCGCAAGGCCTGTTCCCTCCAAAATCAAAAAAGCAATAAAGCTGATTACTCCAATCCAGGCAAAAATATGGAGTTTCTTCATCATACGCATCTTTTCATCATTGCTGTAATCGGCCGCCTTTAATACGGTTTCTTTCATATCCTTATCCATTTTCCCGCTTTCCCTTTCTCCATTCAATAATTCTTTCAATTCCACATTGTAATACTCTGATATCATTACTAAGATATCCAGATCCGGCATGTTGCTGCCGGTTTCCCATCTCGAAACAGTTCTGCCCGATACATTCATTATTTCTGAAAACTGTTCCTGTGTGAGTCCTTTCTCTTTTCGAAGCTCCTTTAGAAAGCTTCCAATCTTCTGCTGATTCACCAGGCATACCTCCTTTCAAAAGCAATCGTAAAACAGAACTGGTGAAAAAAACACGACATAAAGCGGGAAATGGCGTATTTTTTATAACCAGACACAAAATGTCCGGAGTCAGCCGTCAAAGCCAACCCCGGACACCATTCTTTTTTATCTCACTATCTGTTATTCCGGCTGCCATGATTTGCCAAACCCTCTTCTAGGCTTCATTCATCCTTGCGAGTTTTGCACTTTGGTCGGCTGCTATAAGGCTGTCAAGGAGTTCATCGATATCACCGTTCATAATATCATCAATCTTGTAAAGCGTCAGTTTAATCCGGTGATCCGTTACACGTCCCTGAGGGAAATTATAGGTACGGATTTTTTCCGAACGATCTCCGGTTCCGATCTGGCTTCTTCTCAGCTCCGCCTCAGCATCGTGGGCCTTCTGCTGTTCGATGTCATACAGCTTCGCACGCAGCAGGGCAAAAGCCTTGGCCTTATTCTGAAGCTGGGACTTTTCCGTCTGGCTGTATACCACAATTCCTGTGGGATAATGGGTCAGACGCACCGCGGAGTCCGTAGTATTAACGCACTGTCCGCCGTTTCCGGAAGCACGCATAACATCGATTCGGATGTCCTTATCATCAATAACCACATCCACGTCCTCCACTTCCGGCATAACCGCCACGGTGATGGTGGATGTATGGATACGGCCGCCGGATTCCGTTTCCGGCACACGCTGTACACGGTGAACCCCGCTTTCGTATTTCAGGCGGGAATAGGCTCCTTTTCCGTTGATCATAAAGCTGACTTCCTTCATGCCGCCGATGCCGATTTCGTCCGCTCCGACCAGCTCCACCTTCCAACGGTTTCGCTCCGCATATTTCACATACAAACGATACATTTCCGCTGCAAAAAGCGCGGCTTCATCTCCGCCCGCACCCGCACGGATTTCCACAACAACGTTTTTATCATCATTAGGATCCTTGGGGAGCAGCAGGATCTTCATTTCCTGTTCCAGCTCCTGAATACGCCTTTTGGCTTCACTGTTTTCTTCTTTCAGAAGCTCCCGCATTTCCTCATCGGACTCGGATTCCAGCATAATCATACTGTCCTCCGCATCCTGTTTCACTTTTTTATATTCCTTATAGGCCTCCACAAGCGGTGTCAGATCGCTCTGTTCCTTCATGAGGGAACGGAAACGATCCTGATTGGCCGTTACAGAAGGCTCATTTAATTCATTCATTATTTCTTCATAACGACGAAGCAGGTCTTCCAGCCTGTCAAACATATTTAATCATTCCTTCCTTAACAGGACTGCCTGAAGCACAGTCCATTTCCTTTACTCATACCACAATCCGGATACCACCCGGTCAAGTCCGGCAAAATCCTTTGTCACCCTGACCTCAGAAAATCCGTGCTTTTCCATCAGCTCTTTCACAGCCTCACCCTGATCATAACCGATTTCAAAATACAGGCTGCCTCCCCGAACAAGATGCTCCGGGCAGCCCTCCAGTATTTTCCGGTAAAAAACCAGGCCGTCCTCCCCTCCGTCCAGAGCGGAAAGCGGTTCGTGAAGCCTCACCTCATCCATCAGGCCGTCAATGACCCGGGTTTGTATATAAGGCGGATTGGATACTATAATATCATATTTATCTTCTATCTTTTCAAACAGATCACTGCGCAGAAAACAGGCCTGTATTCCCAGCCTGCGCGCATTTTCTCCGGCAACAGCCAGCGCTTCCTGCGAAATGTCGGCTCCTGTCCCCCGGCAGTCATTGGAATAATGAAGGAGGCTGAGCAATATACAGCCTGAACCGGTGCACATGTCCAGGATCCTGCTCCCATCCATCATTTCGCGCATCACTTCTTCCACAAGGATTTCCGTATCCTGCCTGGGAATAAGCACGTGCCCGTTTACCAGAAAGGTAAGCCCCATAAACTCCTGCTCACCGGTAAGATGCTGCAAAGGGATATGCTGCGCACGTTTCTGAATCCAGTCCTGGTATCTGTTTTTTTCCTCTTCGGACAGCAGCCTGCCGCCATGTACAAGCAGGGTATTTCTGTCTGTCCCGCATATCTTTTCCAAAAGCAGCCTTGCGTCCAGCTCCGCTTCCGATACTCCGGCCGTCTCCAGACTCTGCTTTCCCCAGTCATAACCTTCTTTGTAATTCATTGCAGTATGGGCTCTCCTGTCTCCGTTTCGTCCACTTCTGCCATACCGTCCTCTTCCATAGCCGTTTCCGTCCGGCCGCCGTCATCCATCCAGGATTCATCCACTTCATAACCGAATTCTTCCTTCAGATATGCTTTCCAGTCAAACACAGCTTCTACGGAAGCGATAGCCACTTCAATCATGCTTTCGTCCGGTTCCCTGGTTGTCAGCTTCTGAAGCCACATACCGGGCTTGGAAATTAAGTTGATGAAGATATTGTCACTTCTGCCCGCAAGGCGGATAATCTCATAGGAAATTCCAGCAATAACCGGAATCAGCAGAATTCTTACCACCAGCCTGAGCCCCGGGTTTTCCACCCGTATAAACATGAAAAGAATAATACTGATCAACATAACAAACAAAAGAAAGCTTGTTCCGCATCTTTTATGCAGGCGGGAGCTTCTCATGGCATCCTTAACCGTCAGAGGACGGCCTTTTTCCAGACAGTTAATGCACTTATGCTCCGCTCCGTGATATTGGTAAACACGCCGGATATCCTTCATCCCGGCGATCAGGGCCACATAGGACAGAAAAATAGCAAGACGGACAATACCTTCCAATATGGCAAGAAGGGAAGCATTTCTGATATAGGAATGGAACAGAAGGCTGATACCGTAAGGCAGCGCAATGAAAATAGCCACTGCAAGCACAATGGAAAAGGCTACGGTTAAGCCCATCAAAAGCTTTTCCCCATTCCCTTTGCTCACCTTATCCAGCATCTGATCCGTTTTGGTTTCCTTGGCATCCTCTTCCTCATAAAAGCTTGCTGAATAGGTCAGTGTCTGCATTCCCAGAACAAGAGAATCTATAAAGTTAAAAACCCCTCTGATAAAAGGCAGCTTTGTCAGTTTGCTGCCCGACAGAATCCCGGTATATTTTTCTTTTTTTGTTTCGATGTTTCCGTCCGGCTTTCTCACCGATACGGCATATTCATCATTGTTTTTCATCATGACGCCTTCCAGTACGGCCTGGCCGCCGATTCCGGAATAGTGTCCGCAGTTCTTTTTACTCATATTTGGCCCTCCTGTCCGCCCTTTATTCGCAGACGTCAATTCAAAGGCTGAAAGCTTCCCTTCACCCTTTTTCCTCCCTGACGGGTTCCACAGTATGAAAAAGAAGGTTGAGATTAATTAACCTCAACCTTTCTTGCAGCTCTTATTTGTTTTCCACACCATACTTCTTGTTGAACTTATCAATACGTCCACGAGCCTGAGCAGCCTTCTGCTGGCCTGTGTAGAATGAATGGCACTTGGAGCATACTTCCACATGAATCTCGGGTTTGGTGGAACCGGTTACGAATGTGTTTCCGCAGTTGCAGGTTACAGTTGCCTGGTAAAACGCAGGATGGAGTCCTTCTTTCATAGTTTTCACCTCTTCTATATTTTTTGTTCCCATTAATATTTCGTTCTCATCCACTTGCCTTTCGGCCGCCGCTCACAGTTCTGACTGTAAACAGCTTTTTAATTGTAGCATAGCTTTTCCATCAATGCAAGTAGAAAATCCGCTTATTTTCCAATATTTTGCGGCTTTTTATGAAGAATCAGATAAATTTCATTTTTTTAACCAGATTTACGAAATCCGAATTGTTTTTGGTGCGCGCAAACATATCCAGTATCTTATCCACCGCGTCCTCAGGCCTCAGGCTGTTAAGAGCCTTACGCAGGACACCGATAGCCTCCAGTTCTTCCGGGGTAAGAAGAAGATCTTCCCTTCTGGTTCCTGATTTGGGGATATCGATAGCGGGGAATACCCTTCTTTCGGAAAGCTTTCTGTCCAGCACGATTTCCATATTACCGGTTCCCTTGAACTCTTCATATATAACATCGTCCATCTTGCTTCCCGTATCCACAAGTGCCGTAGCAAGAATAGTCAGACTGCCGCCTTCCCTCATATTTCTTGCCGCGCCGAAAAAGCGCTTGGGCATATGCAGGGCCGCCGGATCCAGACCACCTGACAGGGTTCTTCCGCTGGGCGGGATTACCAGATTGTAGGCTCTGGTCAGACGAGTGATACTGTCAAGGAGTATTATGACATCCTTCTTATGCTCCACCAGACGTTTTGCCCTCTCAATAACCATTTCAGACACTCTCTTATGATGCTCCGGCAGTTCGTCAAATGTGGAGTAAATAACTTCTACGTTAGGGCCTTCTATCGCTTCCCTGAAGTCCGTTACTTCTTCCGGACGTTCGTCAATCAGAAGAATAATCAGATGCATGTCCGGATTATTCACCTTGACAGACTGCGCCACCTGCTTCAGCAGAGTCGTCTTACCTGCCTTGGGAGGGGAAACAATCATACCCCTCTGCCCCTTTCCCACAGGACTCATCAAATCCATAATACGCATCGCCACGGAAGAGCGGGACATCTCAAGACGCACTCTTTCTTCCGGGAATATAGGCGTCATATCTTCAAAATTAGTTCTCTTCGCCGCCACATCGGGAGCATATCCGTTAATGGATTTTACATACAGAAGGGCAGAGAATTTCTCATTCTGCGTCTTAATTCTGGTATTGCCGACTACAATATCCCCTGTTTTCAAATTAAATCTGCGGATCTGGCTGGGCGCCACATAGACATCGTTTTCACCCGGCAGGTAATTGGCGCAGCGGATAAAACCATATCCGTCAGGCATAACCTCCAGAATCCCGTTAGCGGTAACCCCGCTGTCCAGATCGGAAGGGAACTTCTCATCTTCTGCAATGGCAGGCGCCGGAATTTCCGCCTGGGCGATTTCGGCTCTTTCCACAGGTGTATTCCTGTTTTCATTCCTGACTGTATTATCCGTACGTTCCGCGTAAGAGGGCCGTTCTCCAGTCTGATTTCCTGAAGTATTCTGCCGGTTTCCATTATTTACAATAATGCTTCTCTGGCTCCGCTGCTCCTGGCCTCCATTCGGACGGCTGTCTCCGTTTTTACGGATTCCGGTGTCTCTGCGTACCGGTCTCCGATCCGTATTGCGGTTCTGGGAAGCCGTATGAGACTCCTCTGCAGCTGCAGGCTGAGAAGGGGCCGGTGCCTTTACAGGGGCCGGCTTTTCTTCCGAAGCTGCGCTCTTTACAGGCTCCGTTTTTTTCTCTTCTGCTGCCTTCTCCCTGCTTTTTTTTGTCTCATGAGCAGTCCTGGGTTTTTCCGCTGTCTCTTCCTTTGTCTCTGCTTTGGGCGCGGCTGTCTGTTCTTTTTCTTCCTTTTCGTCCAGCGCTACCATAGCATCTATGATATCTGCCTTTTTCATTCCTGAAGTTCCTTTAATTCCGCGTGATTTTGCAATTTCCTTCAGATCTGCTAATGCCAGAGACTGATACTTTTCTCTCATACCCATACCTTTCCTCCGTACCAAACGTACAAAATGTTACTAAAATACATACAACAAATCCGCCACAATACCATCCTTAATAATAAAAAAGGTAGGTTTCCTGCTGCTTTTTTCTGTCGGTTATTCATTTCAATTTATCAGGGAAATAATTAATGACAACAGGCCTTTCTGCCGTTATTCAGGCGCGAAAGCCAGCTTTCCATGTCTGTCTACTGGCAACGCCGTCCAATCGGAACAGTAACGCCAACAAGATATGTATTGGATATAATACTACAAAATTGGTATCTTTATGTGACCACATTATACAACACTATACCAAAAATAGGAAGCCTTTTTTTCAAAAAGCTTCCTGTTCATGGGAAATTTACGTTATGATATACTATTATTTAATAATTCTAAAATCCTCGGAAGGGAAGATTTCTATTTCTGCAGAGGATTTATTTTCTTTTTCGTTTCTTCTCTCCCCTTTTTGGTAAACATTGCTTTTCTGGCATTGTTCATGAACTCTCCGTAGCTTTCTCCGTTAGATTTGACAATAACAGCCTGAAGCCCGAATAAAGGCACCAGCAGGAAAATTGCCGCCCACAGCCAGTAAATCCCTTTCACATAGCCATTAGCAAATAAATAGTAATAACCATACACTGCAACCGGAAATTGTACACAAACCGCCGTTATCAGCCCTGGTGAATAAAACCTTTCCGGATTCACCCGTGCAGCCGCCAAATGTGCAAATATTTCTATACATCCAATAAATAAAGTTGCCATTACCGGCCATATATATCCCCCAATAACTGCCGGGATAACCGTCGCATATAAAGTAAACATCAACAGGCCGAATTTGGCAATGCCAATATTCCTGATTTCTATTCCTGTCATCGCAAGAACTAATTCTACAAAGCCCCCGGGAAACTTCAATTCTTCTATTTCATGAACGGCAAGAGCCACGATATAGATAATTGGCAGTTTTATAACCATATCCATATCTTTCCACCCAATTATAAGCCATATTATTGCTCCTGCTCCCAGTAATGAGGTAAGCCAAAAGCTATATTTTTTCATGAAATTTTCCATTTTGTTTTTCTCCGTCCTAACTGTCATTTATCGCAGTCAATTATATTATCCAGAATGTTATTTAATTATAGAATGAATGGATTCATCCATCAACCAACAACATTTTTCTATTTGTCGGATCCATAATACGAAGAAAGACTCTTACCTATTTTAATGAGAACACCATCCTCACCGGATCATGGTCCGAAAACAGGTAACCGGTATGGATATTTTCATACTCCTTCATTATAATATTATCCGATATTATAAACCCATCCAGCGTCACCGTATAAGTAACCCCTTCCTCATAAGGCATATCCGCATTGCGGGCGCTGTCCGGCATGGAGGCTCTTTCCTCTTCCCCAAGCAGATCAATGCTGAACGAGAAACCTTCCGGCAGTCTTTCTCTGGGAAAAGGATACGCCCAGGATTCCCTATCCTCCGAAACATCACCCAAAGCCTTCAAATCGTGATTGAAATCTCCTCCGCAAATCACATAATTCCCCTTTTCATACTCTGCCTGCATGTCTCCGCACAGCTTGCTGATCTGCGCCTCCCGGATAGCATCGCTGTTTCCGTATGCGGACATATGCTGGGCGAAAATCACCAGCTCCTTTCCGTTTTCCACCGGTATCCGGCTGATGGAATAGCATCTGTCCAGATCCAGGAACTTGCTGAAGGAAGTAGAAATAGGAAAGCTTTTCCTCACCCCGGAGGTAACAGGATATTTCGAATAGAGCGCGATTCCTGCCAGACTCTTCCCATGAGGCTCCCAGGGCGGCACCATCAGAAACGCCGAATCATAGTTAATGGCAAAGTCCGAATAATAGCTGCCGAAAAAGCCGTCCAGCAATTCATACTGGTTCACATGATAGCTCCTTGTAGAATCCAAATCCACTTCCTCGAAAATCATAAAATCCGGATCATATCCTGCCGCCAGCCCTCCCGCTCCGGAAACCGTTTCCAATACGCTCTCCCTGCTTTTCGCCACAGAGGACTTCCCGCCGTCCATGAAAAAGCTGTAGTCGGGAGTATAAGCGCCGAAGCCTATATTATAAGTCATGATTTCATAATCCGTCCCGGCAGAAACCTCCGCCCCGGCTTCTCCGCCTTCTGTCGGCTGCCGTATCTCCAATACCAGATCATCAGGCAGTCTGTGATAACTGATCATCACATAAAGCACATATCCTATGACTGCCAGGAGCAGGACAGCCACTATCCCCAGCACCACCCGCAGCCATATCCGTTTCTTTTTTTTACTCTTCGCCATATTCGTTTCCTCCCGCAATATGTCTTTACCTTTATAATACTCTAACCGGTAAAAAAACACAATCTCGCATAATGTCTGTGCTTTTATCCTGTTTACCAGCAGTTACAATTCACGGCTCCGGTGTCGCCGGTCACATGGCCCTGGCTGTCCGGTATTCCCTGCCCTGTCTTGTTGGGCGCGGCAAGGATTCCTGTATGGGCCGTATAAATACGCCGGTCCTTAGGTTGCGTACTTTGTAACCTTAGTACCGCTGCGTATTTATCCGAACGAGAGTGTGCCCTGACAGGAACCTTGCCGCGCCCAACAAGACAGGGCAGGAAATACCGGGCAGCCAGGGCCATGTGACCGGCGACACCGGAGCCGTGAATTGTAACTATCAGCAAGTTTCGCTATTGCGGATCGAATCCAAATATTATATGATATTTCTATGGCTGTCCTGAATATCACAGAATCCAGCCACAAAAAAAGGCGGAGGAATAAATTTATGAATACAAATGAAAAAGCACTGGAATTACATAAAAAGTGGAACGGCAAATTAGAAACCGTTTCCAAAACACCTGTAAAATCAAGGGAAGACCTTTCACTTGCCTATACTCCGGGCGTGGCAGAGCCCTGCAAGGTCATTGCCGGGGATAAAGAAGCTGCTTATACCTATACCATAAAGGCCAATACCATTGCGGTGGTTTCCGACGGTTCCGCGGTTCTTGGCCTGGGTAATATCGGCCCCTATGCGGCCATGCCTGTTATGGAAGGGAAAGCGGTACTTTTCAAGGAATTCGGAGGGGTAAACGCGGTTCCCATCTGCCTGGATACCCAGGATACGGAAGAAATCATCAAGGCGGTCACCTGGATGGCTCCCGGCTTCGGCGGTATCAACCTGGAGGATATCAGCGCTCCCCGCTGCTTTGAAATTGAAGAACGCCTGAAGGAAACTCTGGATATCCCTGTTTTCCATGACGATCAGCATGGAACGGCCATCGTAGTCCTTGCCGGGGTTATCAATGCCCTTAAGGTAACCGGCAAGAAAAAGGAAGACTGCCGTGTCGTTGTGAACGGCGCGGGAAGCGCGGGAGTAGCTATCACCAAACTGCTTCTGAATTATGGTTTTCCTCATATTATTATGTGTGACAAATCCGGCATTCTTTCCAAGAACAGTTCTGATCTGAACTGGATGCAGGAAAAAATGATGGAGGTAACCAATCTGGAAGGAAAAACCGGCTCCCTTGCCGATGCCATGAAGGGCGCCGATATCTTTGTAGGAGTATCCGCTCCCGGAATTGTATCTGCAGAAATGGTTTCTTCTATGAATAAGGACGCCATTCTTTTTGCCATGGCCAATCCGGTTCCTGAAATCATGCCCGACATCGCTAAAGCTGCCGGAGCAAAAGTAGTAGGTACCGGCCGCAGTGATTTCCCCAATCAGGTGAATAACGTTGTCGCTTTCCCCGGTATCTTCAAAGGAGCGCTGGAAGGCCGCGCAACCCAGATTACGGAAGAAATGAAGCTGGCAGCTGCCCTGGCTATCGCTTCATTGGTGCCGGACGAAGAATTGAATGAAGACAACATCATGCCGGAGGCCTTCAATCCCAAGGTTGCGGAAGTGGTGGCTCAGGCCGTAAAATCCCATATTGCCCGCTGAGCTATGGATTATCATGGAAAGCCCTATTATTCCCTTGATGCCTGGTGTAAAAATACCTATGGGGAAAAATTATATAAAATTGCATTAGACGCCGGCCTTACCTGCCCCAACAGAGATGGTACCCTGGACAGCAGAGGCTGTATCTTCTGCAGCGCGGGCGGAAGCGGGGAATTTGCAGCCGGGAGACTGCCCGGAGCTGAGCCGTTGGATGGCCCGTTTTCCATCCGGGAACAGCTGGAAGCCGGAAAAAAGCTTTTGGAAAAGAAAAAAACAGGCCGCCGCTATATCGCGTATTTTCAGGCCAATACTAACACCTACGGCCCTGTGGATTATCTGGCCTCCATTTACCGCCAGGCTCTTATGGAACCGGATATTGCCGGTATTTCCATCGCTACCAGGCCCGATTGTCTCGGAACAGAGATTATGCGTTTGTTTGCTTCCCTGAAGCAGGATTTTCCGGATAAATTCATCTGGATAGAACTGGGACTTCAGACGATCCACGAAGAAACGGCTCTGTTTATCCGCAGAGGATATCCCCTTTCCTGTTTTACCGAAGCGATGGAAGCTCTTCATAAAGCGGATATTCCTGTAATCGTCCATGTCATTCTGGGACTTCCCGGGGAAACGGAGGAAATGCTTCTGCAGACCATCCGTTTTCTGAATCGCTGCGGAATATTCGGAATCAAGCTGCAGCTTCTTCATATCCTGGAAAATACAGATCTTGCCGTCCTTTACCGGGCAGGAAAAGTCCCGGTACTCTCCATGGACGCCTATCTGTCTTACTTACAAAAGTGCATTGCCGCCCTTTCTCCCGATATTGTCATTCACCGGGTAACAGGCGACGGACCGAAAAATATATTGATCGCTCCGTCCTGGAGCAGCAATAAACGTAACGTGTTGAACACGCTTCATCAGCGCATGAAGCTTTCCTCTATCAGACAAGGACAATGCTATGAATCAGGAACCTTTGACTCTCTACAAATTGATTGTGCTTTATATGTTGGACAGGGTCACTTTTCCCCTGACCACAGCCCAGATCAGTGAATTTATCCTGGAAAAGGAGTATACCAATTTTCTCACTCTCCAGACGGCCATTTCCGAATTGACGGAAACAGGCCTGGCAGAATCCCGGACCCTTCTCAACCGTACCCAGCTCCAGATTACGGAGGAAGGCCGGAATACCCTGCATTTTTTTGAAAACAGGATCAGCGATGCCATTAAAAGGGACATTATCGACTATTTCAAAAACCATAAGCTGGAACTGCGCAATGAGTCCTCTATTCAGAGCAATTTTTACAAACTGGTAAACGGCGAATTCGAGGCACAGCTCGTGGCAAAGGATAAGGACGTGGATCTTGTAAATATACGGATTTCCGTTCCCACCCAGGAACTGGCCGCTTCCATCTGTGATAACTGGCAGAAAAAAAACAAAGAAATATACCAGTATCTGACTGAGCAGCTTTTCTGAATTATTATAAAAAAAAGCCCCCGGCCGGTAAGCTTCACTGTAATGTGAATTCTTACGGCCGCGGGGCTGTTTTTATTTATTCCCGCGCGCCAGTTTGGCGGCTGACGCAGGGCTTTGATTTTTTTCTCAATCCTTTGCAGCAGGATATTCGTTGCACAGAAGTCTGTAAGGAGGTTCATCCTCTTCGATTTCAGGGAAACGGCCGATAGGCTCGTAGAAACGGTTATCCGTATTATCATCATTGCACATGGACACTTCACCCAGCAGTACAGGGCCGGTTCCGGGTTCCAGTTCAAAATCATGATACATATAAGGATAGATAGTAATGGATTCGCCGGGTTTCAGCTTCACCTGTGTTCCTGCCGGAACCGTGAATTCCCGTCCGTCACAGTTAACGGTAACATCCGTATCCGCGAACTGTTCGTCCTTTGTGGAATTGTATACACGAATCAGTACATTTCCGCCGCCTCTGTTGATGATGTCTTCCATCTTGTTCCAGTGGAAATGCATGGGCGCCATCTGTCCTTCCTTTATGTACAGAAGCTTTTCCGCATAGGTTTTGGTATATTTGGGATTCTTCAGGTTGCCGTTACGGATGGTAATCAGTGAAAAACCAACCTCGTCGAATTTGCCCAGGCCGTAATCTGTAATATCCCAGCCAAGCATGTTGTCCCGGATTTCATCATATTCATGGCTCTTATTCTGCCATTCCTCCGGAGTGAAATCGCAGAAGGGCGGCAGCTCGAAACGATGCTCTTTTACCATGGCTTCCATTTCTTTCAGTGCCGCATTGATTTCTGATCTCTTCATAATTTTCAGTACCCCCATTTCTGGTTTTCCAAGTTTTTTCTTGGTATCAGTGGTATTATACCTTGTCCTGCGTCTTCATACAAGTATACTTTTTTTACTTTTACGTAAAAATACGTTAGATTTTTTCCACATCCGGATGCAAATTAAGAAACGTACTGCTGATAAGCTCTCAGCCTCTCTTCGGCACATCATTTCCGTTATCCTTTTCTTCCTCCTGACCGGCTGCCTCCTGCCTGATGCGCTTCATATGTTCCCTGATTTTTACCTCATAGCCATTCCCGGAAGGCCTGTAGAATTCCCTTCCGCTCAATTCATACGGCAGATACTGCTGCCTCACATAATTATTCGGATAATTATGGGCATATTTATAATCCAGTCCGTGTCCCAATTTTGCCGCTCCTTTATAATGTGCATCCTGCAGATGAGAGGGAATCGGCAGGTTTCCGGTTTCCTGTACACAGCGCATGGCCTCATCAATCGCGCATACCGAAGAATTGCTTTTAGGGGCACAGGCCACATATGTCACCGCATTGGCCAGAATGATCTGGGCCTCCGGCATACCCACCCGTTCCACGGCAAGGGACGCCGTAACCGCCACCTGAAGCGCCTGGGGATCCGCGTTTCCCACATCCTCCGAAGCACAGATCATAATCCTTCTTGCGATAAAAGTAACACTCTCTCCCGCATAAAGCATTTTAGCAAGATAATAAACGGCCGCATCCGGATCCGAACCTCTCATGCTCTTGATAAATGCGGAGATCGTATCGTAATGGTTGTCTCCTGTTTTATCGTATTTTACCACACGTTTCTGAATGCATTCCCCCGCCACATCCAACGTTATATGTATCTTCCCGTCCTCTCCGCGAGGCGTCGTCATAATTCCCAGCTCCACAGCATTGAGGGCGTGCCTGGCATCCCCTCCTGCCAAATCCGCCAGAAAATCCATGGCATCCTCTTCTATCACGGCATTATAAGCGCCCATTCCTTTTTGCTCATCATACACAGCCCTGCGGATGAGTTCCTTTACATCCTCTCTAGACAAGGGCTTCAGTTCAAAAATAATGGAGCGGGATATCAGCGCGCCGTTTACCTCAAAATAGGGATTTTCCGTGGTTGCGCCGATAAGGACGATAGTGCCGTCCTCCACGAAAGGCAGAAGATAATCCTGCTGGCCTTTATTGAACCGGTGAATTTCATCAATAAACAGAATCGTTTTCTTCCCATACATCCCCTGGGTGTTTTTGGCCTTCGCCACCACTTCCTCCATGTCCTTTTTCCCGGAAACTGTGGCATTGATTTGGGTAAACTCCGCACTCGTCGTATTGGCAATAACCTTTGCCAGTGTCGTTTTCCCCGTTCCCGGCGGCCCGTAAAAAATGATGGAGCTGATCTTATCCGCCTGGATCGCCCGGTAAAGCAGCTTGTCCTTGCCGATAATATGCTGCTGCCCCACCACCTCGTCCAAAGTCGTGGGACGAAGCCTGGCCGCCAGCGGGGCTTCCTTTTCCATGTTGTTTTCTCTCATATAATCAAATAAATCCATTATTTCTTCTCCCGCAGCCGCATTCCTTTTTCCTTTCACGGCTTCCTTTATTATAACGAACCCCTATAGACAAGTCAAACATTCTGCGGTTCTCCATTGCCTGAATTCACTCCGCATATTTTTATGCCACATCCATATACTAAAGGGCAAAAGGAGGAGCAACAGCATGAAAGATGAAGATTACAACATTCCTGAGGATCAGGATTATACCAGCGCCGTGTCAGCCTATGACTGTACCGGTCTGATCCCTGCCGGCACCGTACATGAAAAAGAGCTGGAGGCTTATAAGGAGCTTTATCCCTTCGGCGCACCTGACATGAGCAGCCAGGAGATCGCACAAATGAGAGAAAAGAACAAAAAGGATGCTTCCGATTCAGCGAAGCAGTAAAAGAGAAAAAGCCCGGAAAGCACACAGCCTTCCGGGCCTTACAGGTTTTTCAGTCAAACAGGATTTCATCCACCGTCACGAATTCATACCCTTCCGCCTGGAGGATATCCACAATCTGCAGAGCGGCCGTCACTGTGGAATCATAGGAATCATGCATGAGGATAATGCTGTTTTCCTTTGTATGGGACAGTACGTTCCGGACTATTTTATCCACATTGGTAGAGCACCAGTCCAGGGGATCCACATCCCATAATACGGGAAACATATTCAGTTCCTTTTCATATTTTTTATCCCAGGAGCCATAAGGTGGCCGGATAAAGGAGGTTTCCTTCCCCGTCACCTCCTGGATGATTTCGTTGGTGGAAACAATTTCTGCTTTGAATTCTTCGGTATTGGCTGCCGTCAGCTGTACATGATGGAAGGTATGGTTTCCAATCAGATGCCCTTCATCACTGGCTCTTTTCACTATATCCGGATAGCTTTCCACATTCTGTCCCGTAACGAAAAACGTCACCTTCACATCCCTTTTTTTCAGGCCGTCCAGAAGCTGGGGAGTGCATACCGGACTGGGGCCGTCGTCAAAGGTAAGGGCGATCTTTCCCTTATAGGGCGCCTCATCCTCATAACCGGAGTCCGCCATCGTATTCGACCAGACCTCCTGCCTTTTTGCGCTTCCATTCTCCCGGGACAGGAAGGTAAGTGCCGCCACAAAAAGAAACATGGTCAGAAAGGCTATCCATTTCTTTCCCTTCAGCATGACGCTGCCTCTTTGTTTTTTGTTCTCTTAGTTACTATATGCAGCATTCCCGGAAATTATCAATCCACTTTACATAACGTTCTGCGGCCTGCCCTCCAGATACTCTGAAATATTTTCAAATACAATAACGGCTCTCTTATAAAGAGCTTCCTTCGTGGCAAAAGCCACATGAGGCGTAGCCAGCAGGTTGGGTGCCTGTAAAAGGGGATGCTCCGGGCTGATGGGCGGCTCGGTTTCAAACACATCCACCGCAGCTCCCGCAAGCCTGCCTTCCTCCAGGGCTGCTGCCAGCGCATTGCTGTCCACCACGGGTCCTCTCGCCGTATTGATCAGCACGGCTCCCGGTTTCATAAGGCGCAGCTGTTCTTCTCCGATCAGTCCCTTCGTCTGTTCCGTCAGCGGAACATGAAGGGAAACAATATCACATTCCTTTAACAGAGTTTCCATATCCGTCATAATAACGCCATCCGGGCTTTTGGGACTCCGGTTATAACCATAAACCTGACAGCCGAAAGCGGCGGCCAGCTGTGCGGTGCGCGTCCCGATGGCTCCCATGCCGATAATGCCGAACTTCTTTCCTTCCAGCTCCAGCCCGATAAGGCCTGTTTTATCTTTTCCCTCCCGCACGGCCTGATTGCAGGCTACGATGCTGCGGTAAAGACTCAGCACCATGCCGAAAACCAGCTCCGGCACCGCCGTATTGGAATAACCGGCGCAGTTGCTCACCAGGATTCCTCTCTCCCTGCAGTAATCCATCGCCACATGATCCACACCGGTAAAGGCAACGGATATCATTTTCAGATCAGGGCAGTTCTCCAACACCTCTTTCTTAAAGGGCAGATTGGAAAAAGCGAGGATATCCGCATCCTTCGCACGTTCCACAAGGGTCTTCGTATCTGTGACACGAGTGTCATAATAGACAATTTCCACCTTCCCTCCCAGTTTTTCCTGCGCAAGCCCCAGAAGCTTTTCTTTTTCCACGCCAAGCGGCTCAATAATAACCAGTTTCATCCTTCATTTCTCCTTTTCAAAAATTCAGCCGTCCCAGATAACGTTCTTCAAATCCCCGCTGCTCCGCCAGATTCATCACTTCCACTCTCCGGCACAGATCCTTTGTTTTTTCCCGCAGGGAGGGATCCCCTCCGTACAGGCACGCGCCCAGAAGGGAGGTATTGCCCACTGCGGTCACTTTATCGGCCAGTTCTGCCGGGAACAGCCCTATCCGGGCCGCTTTCTCCACATCCAGATAATATCCGAAGCCTCCGGCAAGAAATACCTGTTCTACATCAGACGCACCGATTTCCAGCGCCTCCATCAGCAGCTCCACACCCGCACAGACGGCTGCCTTCGCCATCTGCAGCGCCCGGATATCCTGCTGGGTGATCCGCAAAGCTCCCTTCTGCCAGCCTTTTTCAAAATACGCATCCTCCAGCAGGCCGCTTTCATCTATGATACCTGTTTCCAGCATTTCTGCCAACAGGGCAATCATATCCGTTCCCGGGACGTTGGCTGCCGCCCCTCCTTCAAAGGCCGGACCGGCGGCTGTCGCTGTGCAGATCAGACGTCCTTTTCCGGCAGCCGCCATTTCTCCGTTGGTTCCCAAATCGATAAACAGCCTGCAGCTTTCCTCCCGCCATTCTCCGAAACCGCAGGCAAGCAGCCCTGCTGCAATATCTGCCCCCACAAAGGCGGATATTCCGGGCAGAAGCCCAATCCGCGGCCCCTTATATTCCGGTTCCGGCAGCAGTTCCATTTCCTCCAGGCTCACGGGCATAAATGGATATCTTCCCAGGGAAGCCGTATCCAGCCCCATCAGCAGATGCTCCATAGCGGTATTCCCCGCTGCCCAAATGCCCTGCGGAGCTTTTCCCAGCTTTCGGCCAAGCTGTCCGATCCCCTCCGCCAGCGCCGTTCTTACCGCTTCCGCCAGTTTCTCCGCCTGTCCGTCCGCCGCTGCCTGCAGTCTGGATAGGACATCGCTTCCCCATTGCCGCTGGGGGTTCATACAGCTGTATTCTCCGAACACATGGAGATTTCCTCCCCGCTGCCATTCCCTGACAGAAGACAGCGCCACAGCCTGCATGGCAATGGTAGTTGTCCCCAGATCCACCGCAATAATATATGGCTCATCACCACCCGGCATGGCTTTTTCTTCAGGCTTCCCCTCAGCAGGCTTTGTAATCCCGCCCTTATAGGCAGTCACTGCCTCCACCTGCCTGCTTTCCACAAATTCCACCTGAATACAGCAATCCTGCCGTACTCTGTGCATGCAGGCCAGCCGGTATCCGCCGCGCAGCTGTTCCGCCGTAAACGCGATTCTGTCCGCCGCCCCGGGAAGAGGCGCTCCATTCCCGCAGAAACGGATCCTGCAGCGTCCGCAGGTTCCTTTTCCATTACAGCAGACAAGGGAATACCCGTTCATTTTCAGTATCTGCAGAAAAACAGCCCCTTCCGGGGCGTCAATCACCTTATCCTCTTTTCCCTCCTGCCTTACCGTCACCTTCTTTTCAGACAAATTGATTCCTCTCCCCGTCATAAATATAGTCAATCCCCTTAAGCTTTTCCACAATTCCTTCCTTGTCAGCCCCGCAGTCATCGCAGAACGCATCCAGGCTCGGGTAGAAATCCCTTAATTTCATATTCATAAAACTCAGAAGCATCACCGGATCCTCAGGTATCATATTTTACTGCCTCCTGTCTTTCTCTTTCAGCCGCATATGGGCTTTCGTTACTTATTATAGGTAATGGAATGCTTTATGGCAACATTCCCCCGCTAATTTTTTGTTCAATTTTTTTTCATTTAGGAAAAGCTCTTGACAGGCCGTCTTTACAGATGCTATTCTGATGCTAAGTTAAAGGGGAGTAGTATCTATGTACAATCAACATACCCTGATCTGTACGGCGGCCGGAGGACTTTTCTATTTTTAAGTCTGCTGCCATAATAAACGATCATGGTTGTACACTTTCTTTTTGGAAAGAACGAGACTTTTGGCGTAACGCCGGAGGTCTCTTTTTTTTATGAAAAATTGTACATCCTCTCTTCCTCTTTCTTCCACCATCAAACTCAGAAAGGATGAAAAAGTATGGAATTCATTTATGAAGGATTACTGTCCATCACCCCTCAGCAGGTCATCATGTATCTGGTCGGCCTCCTGCTCATTTATCTCGCAATCAAAAAGGAGTATGAACCCGCCCTGCTTCTTCCCATGGGCTTCGGTGCCATTCTGGTCAATCTCCCCCTGTCCGGCGTCATCAATCAGACAATGCCGGGAATCGGGGAAGTAAACGGTATTATAGAATGGCTGTTTAACGTAGGAATCGAAGCATCCGAAGCGCTGCCCATCTTACTGTTTATCGGTATCGGCGCCATGATCGACTTCGGGCCGCTCCTCTCCCAGCCCATTATGTTCCTCTTCGGAGCTGCCGCCCAGTTCGGTATTTTCTTTGCCATCTGCGCTGCCGCACTCATGGGCTTTGATTTAAAAGATGCCGCTTCCATCGGAATTATCGGCGCTGCCGACGGCCCTACCTCCATCCTGGTTTCCCAGGTGCTCGGTTCCCGATATGTAGGGCCCATTGCTGTAGCCGCCTACTCTTATATGGCACTCGTACCCATTGTACAGCCCTTCGCTATCCGTCTGGTAACCACGAAAAAGGAACGTCTAATCCGTATGCCCGCCAAGCCCTCCAGGCCCGTGACCAAGACCACACGTATCCTGTTCCCCATCATCGTTACTTTCCTGGTAGGCCTGATTTCTCCTGCCTCCGTATCCCTTGTGGGATTCCTGATGTTCGGCAACCTCCTCCGGGAATGCGGCGTACTGGGCAATCTTTCCGAAACAGCACAAACCTCTCTTGCCAACCTGATCACCCTGCTGCTGGGCATCACCATTTCCTTCAGCATGCGCGCAGATGCCTTTGTCCGCTTTGACACGCTGCTCATCATGATCATCGGCCTTCTGGCTTTTGTGTTCGATACCATCGGCGGAGTCGTTTTTGCCAAGGTGCTGAATCTGTTCCGCAAAGAAAAAATCAACCCTATGATCGGGGCCGCCGGTATTTCGGCCTTCCCCATGTCAGCGCGTGTGGTGCAGAAAATGGCCATGAAAGAGGATCCGGGCAACATCCTAATCATGCAGGCAACCGGAGTGAATGTATCCGGCCAAATCGCCTCCGTTATCGCAGGCGGCCTTGTTATCAGCCTTGTTTCCGCTTATCTGTAATCGCCGTCGGCCAGCCTGTTTGTATTCAAAGCCCCGTTTGGCCAGCTGTCCGCGGGAGTAAAACTTGATTTTCCGGGAAAGGAGAATTTCTATGTGGGATAATTTTTTAATCACTCTCTCCATTATGGGGAAAGGTATGGTGGGTATTTTCACCGTAATCATTATCATCAGCCTGGTGGTGGCGCTTATGGGCCGCCTTGGAGCCGGGAAAAAAACGGATGAAAAAAAATCCGGGAAATAACAGCCATCAAGAAGAGCCGGTCCGATAGCAAGCTATCGTCCCGGCTCTTTTTCTGTTTTATTATTACCCTGCGGTGGCAGGAACCTCTTTTCTGTGGGCTTCCAGCCTGCCGTCTTTCACATCAATGAGGATAGTATCCCCTTCTCCTACCGCATCCTGAAGAATCAGTTTAGCGGAAAGCGTCTCCACATGCTTCTGGATATATCTCTTTAACGGCCTTGCCCCATATGCCGGATCGTAAGCGTTATCCACCACAAACTGCTCTGCTGCAGGAGTGAGCTCAATCGTCAGCTCCCTGTCGGAGAGACGTTTGTTCAGATCTCCTATAATCAGCTGTATGATGCCCGCAATGTTATCCTTGGTGAGCGGTTTAAAGAGAATGATTTCATCCAGCCGGTTCAGGAATTCCGGTCTGAAATGTCCACGGAGATCCGACATTACAAATTTTTCCGTTTCCTCAGAAATCATTCCATCCTGGCTGATACCCTCCAGCAGGTAATTAGCGCCTATATTGGAGGTCATGATCAATATGGTATTCTTAAAGTCCACGGTACGTCCCTGGGAATCCGTAATACGTCCGTCATCCAGTACCTGGAGCAGCACGTTGAACACATCCGGATGGGCCTTCTCGATTTCATCGAAAAGAACAACGGAATAAGGTTTTCTCCTCACGGCTTCGGTCAGCTGTCCGCCTTCCTCATAACCCACATATCCCGGAGGCGCCCCGATCAGTCTGGATACGGAATATTTCTCCATATACTCACTCATATCTATCCGTACCATGTTGTTTTCATCATCAAAAAGAGCGGCCGCCAATGCCTTGGCCAGCTCCGTCTTACCTACGCCGGTAGGCCCCAGAAACAGGAACGAACCGATAGGCTTGCTGGGATCCTTGATTCCGGCCTTGGAACGGATAATAGCCTCCGTCACCTTTGTCACGCCTTCATCCTGGCCCACAACCCTCTTATGGAGCTCTTCGTCCAGATGCAGGGTTTTGTTTCTTTCACTCTCTGTCAGCTTGGAAATGGGAATTCCGGTCCACCTGGACACGATCCTGGCAATTTCATCCTCACTTACGCTCTCATGGACCAGGGAAAGATCCTCGCTCTTAACCGTCTCTTCCTCGATCTCCAATTGTTTGCGCAGTTCAGGCAGCTGGCCGTAGCTTAACTGGGCCGCTTTTTCCAGATCCCCTTCCCGCTGGGCGATCTCTATCTGGCTGTTTACGGAATCAATCTGCTCCCTGAGTTTGGAAAGCTTATCCACACTGGCTTTTTCATTATCCCACTGCGCCTTCCGGTTCTGGAATTCTTCCTTCAGCTCGGCCAGTTCCTTCTGTAGATCAGCCAAACGTTCCTGACTTAACCGATCCTCTTCTTTTTTCAGGGCCGCTTCTTCGATTTCCATCTGCATGATCTTCCTCTGAAGCTCATCCAGCTCGGTCGGCATGGAATCCAGTTCTGTTTTTATCAGGGCACAGGCCTCATCCACCAGGTCTATAGCCTTATCCGGCAGGAAACGGTCGGAAATATAACGGTTCGACAAAACAGCTGCGCTTACCAGCGCATTGTCCATGATTTTCACGCCATGATAAACTTCATAACGTTCCTTTAATCCCCTGAGAATGGAGATGGTATCCTCCACGGTCGGCTCCTCCACCATAACCGGCTGGAACCTTCTTTCCAGGGCTGCGTCCTTCTCGATATACTGCCTGTATTCATCCAGCGTGGTTGCGCCGATACAGTGCAGCTCGCCTCTGGCAAGCATGGGCTTGAGCATATTGCCCGCATCCATACTGCCCTCCGTCTTGCCCGCGCCAACGATGGTATGCAGCTCATCAATGAACAGGATAATCTGTCCTTCGCTGTTCTTCACATCCTCCAGCACCGCTTTCAGACGCTCCTCAAATTCACCCCTGTATTTGGCACCGGCAACCAGCGCACCCATATCCAGGGCAAATATCTTCTTATCCTTCAGTCCCTGAGGGACATCCCCCCGGACTATCCTCTGCGCCAGGCCTTCCACCACAGCTGTTTTACCGACGCCGGGTTCACCGATGAGCACGGGGTTATTCTTCGTCTTTCTGGACAAAATACGGACGACGTTGCGTATCTCCGCATCTCTGCCGATCACCGGATCCAGCTTCTGGTTTCTGGCCTTCTCCACCAGATCCTCGCCGTATTTTTCCAGCGTGTCATAAGTGGCCTCCGGGTTGTCGCTGGTAACTCTCTGATTGCCGCGAACCGTAGACAGCGCCTGAAGGAAACGCTCCCTGGTGATGCCGTATTCCGTCCAGATAGCCTTAATTTCCTTATTAGGATGCTTGATCATGCTCAGGAACAGATGCTCTACGGAAACATATTCGTCTCCCATCTGTTTCGCCTCATCCTCTGCGGATGTAAGCACCTGATTCAGCTCTCTTCCCACATAAACCTGGCCGCCCTGTACCTTTACACGCTTGCTAACCGCGTTCTCCACACGGTTCACAAAGTGTTCCTTCTGAATACCCATTTTCTCAATCAGCTTCAGTATAAGGCTGTCTTCTATGGTAAGGAGGCTGTAGAGCAGATGTTCTTCTTCAATTTCCTGGTTGCCGTATTCATACGCCAGCTTCTGGCAGCGCTCCACGGCCTCCATGGATTTTTGTGTAAATTTGGAAATGTTCATACACATGCCCTCCTGTAATCTTCTTTGTTTTATTTGTTCTATTACTACTATAACAGTATCATAATGCCTTGTCAACTTATTTTTAGACTATTTTTGTTTTCTGTTTTAAATAAATACCTCAAACTTCGCACATGCCCCTGTCCCCTCCGGCCCCTGTTTTCGTGGCGTCAGCCCGGTTTGGAAACCCTTCCCTCTGCGCCGGCCATGCAGGAATCCTTAAAGGGGACGCTCTCGCTCGGATAAACACGCAGCGGTACTAAGGCCGCAAAATACGC